>Ga0209373_10000698_pt1 | contig 48457 bp, 39 predicted proteins | sample Higcelweek5metaG_FD_187173 | JGI IMG/M metagenome (GOLD analysis project Ga0209373, IMG submission 187173) | Freshwater pond sediment microbial communities from the University of Edinburgh, under environmental carbon perturbations - High... | ecosystem: Environmental > Aquatic > Freshwater >... | reverse complement strand
ATATTGATTTTATTACATAAAGTGAAGATGCATTTTTTGACTTACTTATTTTTAATCTCATATAATCCTCTCCTCACTCTATATTATATCACATTACGTACAAAGTACGCAATAGTTTTCAAAAAAATTTGACTTGATTTTTTTAGTTTTTACGTTGATTGAACCTTGTTTTTTTTATTCAACTGTCAAAGACCCGCGTATGGTCTGGTCATACATATTTTAACACTTGACAAATTATTAAGTGTATGATAAAATTTAATATAAATTGAATATTAACGGGATACAGGTGTAAATGTTGTTTTACAATTACATAAAAGGAAGCAGGTGAGAGTCCTGCACAAGGCCGTTGCCGTATTTAGCTATAATACAAACAAGATGATTTTCATTAGTCACTGGATTAAATTCTGGGAAGACGTTTGTGTGCTTTTAGCAAGCTATAAGTCGGAATACTTGCCTGTGTTCTGCTCGTGACTTAAATTACGAGTGTTGTTTAAAATCTACGGAAATCTGGAAATTAAACAATGGTATATCATATGAACGCAGAGTAGGTATGTCTTTTTTGATGTGAATATTTTGGTTTGTGTTATTTATCATTTAACACTTGCATAGAACTGTTTAAGCTTATGAGCTTGAGCAGTATTTTTTGTCTGTAAAAAAAATAAAATGATTTTTATTCAGTTACTACAGTAATTAAATGTTACTATTTATACGATAAAGGTAAAGTTTACAATTTTATAGGAGTTTCGATTCTGCGAAGTCTATTGGAGTGGTGATCTGCTTAGGCCTTCGAGTCGCTTACACGTATAGTTGAATAGTAATGTATAATATGAATATGGAGAAATAAAATGACTATAAAAATGGATAAAAAAGAAAGAAATAGTACATTGTTTGTTTTAGGGGGTATTTTGCTTTTTATAGTATTTATTTTAAATATAGGATTGGGTTCTGTTAAAATAAATGTTGATGAAATTTTTAAGATTCTTGTATCAGATAGTGATGTAAATAAATCTCATGCATCAATTATTATGAATATACGTTTACCACGTACAATGGCAACCCTGTTAGGCGGCGCATGTCTAGCAACATCAGGACTTCTTTTGCAAATATTTTTCGGAAATCCAATTGTTGAACCATTTATTCTTGGAATTTCATCTGGTTCAAATTTGTTTGTTGGTCTTGTTATGCTTGGTGGAGTTACTTTTGGAATGGGTACAATTAATTCAATGGGGATGTTTATAGGTTCTTTTATTGGGGCAATGCTTGTTATGATTGCTGTAATATTTGCATCACAAAAGGTAAAAAACATCACAACCTTACTTGTGGTGGGATTAATGTTTGGATATATTTGCAGTTCTATAACTAGTGTTCTTACTGCTCTTGCAAATCATGAAAAAATCTCTAAATTTACCATGTGGACAATGGGTAGTTTTGCAGGGTTTAAGTGGGCGGATATAAAACTATTGTATATTATGGGATTACCATTTTTATTACTTGCATTTTTCATGAGTAAACCACTTAACTCTATGTTACTTGGAGAAAAGTATGCACAATCAATGGGTATTTCGATTAATAAATTTAGGTTTTTGATGGTACTCGTTTCAAGTGTCTTAACAGCAGTAGTTACTGCATTTGCAGGGCCTGTTTCATTTATTGGACTAGCAGTTCCACATATTGTACGAATAAGTTTTAAAACTTCAAACAACAGGGTTATTATTCCAGCTGCATGCATATATGGTGCCATTATGGCTGGCTTATGTGATTTGATTTCACGAATTATATTAGCACCTACAGAGATTCCTATAGGTGCAATAACATCAATAATAGGTGCACCAATGGTTGTTTTTTTACTAGTTCGTAAAAAAGGGAGTGAGTTTTAATGAATACTATTATGTCTGCAAAAGGTCTGGATGTAGGTTATGAAAATAAAACTGTAATATCTGATATAAATATTGAAGCAATAAAGGGTCAGATTATATGTTTACTTGGTCCAAACGGAGCAGGTAAATCAACTATTTTACGTACACTTTCAGGATTGTTATCTCCTGTAAAAGGATTTGTCGAAATAGACGGTGCAAACATAAGTAGAATTAAGCAAAAGAATATTGCAAAGAAACTTTCTTTGGTACTTACAGATAATGTCTCCCCATCTCTAACAACTGTAAATGAAATAGTTGCAATGGGTAGAATACCATATACAGGTTTTATGGGTAAATTAACAGAAAATGATTGGAACATAGTTAAAGAATCACTTGAAATGGTAGGAGCATATGATTTACGTGAAAGATACTATTCTCAATTAAGTGATGGAGAAAAGCAAAAAGTAATGATTGCTCGTGCTCTTGTACAGGAACCAGAACTAATGATTCTTGATGAACCAACAAGTCATCTCGATATAAAGCATAAAATTGAAATAATAAGAGTATTACAAAGATTAGCAAATGAAAAGCAAATAACATGTATTTTATCACTGCATGATATTGATATTGCATTAAAAGGATGTCAAACAGTTTTACTTGTAAATAATGGAGTAATTGTTGCGCAGGGAGCACCTGAGGATATAGTTAAAAATGGATGCATACAAAAACTTTATGGAATTTCTGGTGCAAAATATAATGAACTTTTAGGGTCAGTTGAGTTTGTTGGAAATTCAATTGCGGATATTTTTGTGACAGGAGGAAATTCTACAGGAATAAATATATATCGTGCATTGTCACGAAATGGATATGGAATTAATGCAGGAGTTTTGCATGAAAATGACACTGATTTTCAGGTTGCAAAAATAATTTGTAGTGAAGTTGTAACAGAAATTCCATTTGAGCCTATCAGTAATGAAAAAGTTCAGAAGGCCATGCAGTTTATAAAATATTCAAAATGTGTAATTGACACAGGGTTTCCAATTGGTAGTGGTAATAAAGGAAATGTTAAAATTTTAAACTATGCATTGACAATAAATAAACCAGTACTTTCGATTAGAGATAAAAGTGAATGTCATAAAATTTATGGGGAAAATAGTGAAAAGGTTATTTATTGTGATGGAATATTTTCGTTGTTAAAATGCATTCGTAAAATTTTAGAAAATAATGATTTATTTTCTAAAGCTGTATGATTATAAAATAAATTCAAATAAAATAGCGTAATTTGTTAAACTCGAACTAATTGCCATTAGCGATTTGCAATAGGTATTTAGAATATATTAAATTAATGGAGAATTAAAATGATGAAAAAATTATTATCATTGCTACTGGGTGTAGCTATTGCTGCAAGCTCTTTAACAGCTTGTTCAAACAATGATACAAAGTCTAAGGAGGAATCGACAAGTATAACGTCTGAGTCTACAACTTCTAAAGTTGATACTGAAAATGCTTCTGAGACAAAAGAAATCTCAGTTGACTATTCAAAAAACTTTAAAATAGAAATTTTGGAAAATGGAATCAAAAAAGTGACAGATGGAGAAGACAGAGAACTTATTCTTGTTCCAAAATCACTTGGTGAAATTCCAGCTGAATATAAGGATAGTATAGTTATAACAACACCAGTAGAAAATGCTGTATTTTTATCAGCTACTCAGCTTTCTATGTTGAGAGTTGCTGATAATGATGATATTTGGGACGCTGTTGGTGCTGTAAATGTTGATAGAGCTTCTTTGAAAGGATTAGACAAAATTACATCACGTATGGACAGTGGAAAGATCATAAGTGTTGGTGGAGAGATGGGACAACCTGATTATGAGCAAATTCAAGCACTCAATCCTGATGTAGTATTTTTGTATACAGGAGAGTATGGTCAACAAGATGCTATTGCAAAACTTGACGAGTTGGGTATTAATTATGCAGTTGATAATGATTATCTTGAAAAAAATTATCTAGCTCGTATGGAATGGATGAAGTTTGTTCTTTCATTTTATAATGCCGAGGATGACGCAATGAATTATATGTTAAACACTAAAAAAACAGTTGATGATATAAAAGGGAAACTTGAAGGTGTTGAAGGTAAAAAGGTTGCTATATTTAGTATGTTTGATGGTTTGGGGTATGCTACTAACGATAATTCTTGGGTTGGTTCAATAATAAAAGAAATGGGTGGTATCAACGTTTTTTCAGATATAAATGAAGATACCATAACAGCAGAGGGTTTATTTAGCCGTGTTCAGGATGCAGATGTTATAATATATAGTGCAACACCTGAATATTGTGATGGATTAACTGCAATAGAAGAAGCATTTCCACAAATTAAAGAATGTGAAGCATATAAAAATGGTGGTGTTTATCAATTTTCTGATTTATATTGGCTAGGTATTGATCGAACAGATATTATTGCTAGTGATCTTGCGTCAATTATAAATCCTGATATTTTCAAAGATAACGAACTCACATATTATATAAAACTAAAATAATATAATATACGGACATTTCTAATAGGGTGTCCGTATATTTTTTATACCATCATAAATATGACATACTGTTGTCATATTTATGATGGTATAATTATATAAAAAAGAAAGTAGGTAAAAACATGATTGAATCAAGATGTGGAATTTTATGTAGTGAATGTGAATACAAAGAAAGTATGGGGTGTTGTGGCTGTTTGAATATCAACAAACCATTTTGGGGAGATTCTTGTCCAGTTAAATCTTGTTGTGAAAGTAAAAAAATCGAAAATTGTGGATTTTGTGAAGCGTTTCCATGCGAGACTATAAATTCATTTGCATTTGATAAAGAACAGGGGGATGATGGTAAGAGAATAGAACAGTGCATAAAGTGGAAAAGAGGGGGGATGAATAATGAAGTTTAAACTTGCATTACTTGCTGTAAAGGATATTGAAGTGTCAAAGCGATTTTATGAAAATATATTTAATCAAACAGTAGTTATGGATTTAGGGTGGAATGTTACAATGAGTGGTGGATTTGCTTTGCAACAAAATTTTGGCTGGCTTATTGGAAGTTCTGAAGAAAGTATAATTAAAAAATCAAATAATATGGAGCTTTATTTTGAGGTTGATGACTTTGATGACTTTATAAATAAATTAAAGAATCATGTTAATGTTGAGTATGTTCATGAAGAAAAAATATATGAATGGAAACAGCGTGTTATTCGTATTTATGACCCTGATTATCATATAATAGAGATTGGTGAGGCTATGGATTCTATCGCAAGGAGATATTTTAAAAATGGATTTTCAATAGAAGAAATAGCTAAGGAAATTCAACATCCGGTTAAAGTTGTTAGTGAATGGCTAAGTTGATAAATAAATTTAAAGTTTTACTTGTTTTTTCAAAAATTGTGGTTTGAAATATTATGAGGAAGATATAATAAATCTTCCTCATCATGTTTCAAGAGTGCATCCACAAATGCCAATAAAAAATAGAGCAGCACAATTTTCAGCATTTGCCACTTTGTCAGGATATGATTCAGAAATAAATGAAACAGCAAGATTTACGGAGGAAAGAATTATACTTACTGAGGATGAAAAATCTATTATAAATGAGAGAATGCAAATCATTAAGGAAAAAATTTGTGAAAATACATTTGTAACGATTAAATATTATGTTAAGGATGAAAGAAAATCAGGTGGCTCATATAAAAGTATAAGTGGCTCTATAAAGAGGATAGATGAATACGAATTTACAGTTAAATTTACAGACGGAACTATAATACAGATAAAAGATATCTATAGTATAGAGTGTAAGTAGCTTACTTTTAATGAAAGTATTAAAAGTAAGCTACTATTCAGCATTTAAAGGTAAAGTTTACATTTTGCAAGGATTTCGACTCTGCGGAGTCGACCTGGCTTTCTGGTCGCCCTGGACCTTCGGTAAAATATATCTGCCCTATATATTGGCTGAATAGTAACAAAAGTAAGATTATTTTTTTAAAAACAATGTAAAGAATACTTGACATTATGTAAATTATATGATACAATATGTTTATAGAAATTAACATTAAGGAGGTTTATTTATGTCGTATAATGAAAAGAGAGCTTTTGGAGGTTTAGGAACTATGTTGTTGGTTATTGTGGGGTATTGCATATATGCTTTTGGTTCTTACAATAACAAAAATATTGAAAATGATAATATTAAATTTTGGGCAGGTGCAGTATTATTTTTCATTTTGATAGGTGTTATTATTACTGTAATTACACAAATAGTTATTTATGTAGGAGAATATTTGATTTTATCCAAAGAAAAAAATCAAAGTAAAAAATCTATAAAAAATAAAATGAAAACAATATCTTGTACTGATGAAATGGATAGACTTATTGAATTAAAAACTGCAAAAATAAGCTATGCATTTACTGGTATTGGTTTTGTAGCGGCTATGATAGCGGTTGTTTTAGGTTCTTCTATTGCAGTAATGATAAACATTCTATTCTTTTCCATGTGTTTTGGTGGCTTTTGTGAAGGTGTGGCTATAATATATTATTACAAAGTTGGCGTTTCTCATGAGTAAGAAATTAATAATAAAAAATAAAATAAGAACATTACGTTTTTTTGCAAATGAAATGACTCAACAAGAACTTGCAGAACGTGTTGGTTCTTCTCGTCAAACTATTATAGCTATTGAATCGGAAAAATATTCACCTTCACTAGAAATGGCATTTAGAATAGCAGATGTATTTGGTGTATCAATTAATGATGTATTTGAAATACAAAAAAATGACGAATAGAAAAATAATAAATAAAAAAAGGTTACTATTCAGCCGTTAAAGGTAAAGTTTACGATTTTACAGGAGTTTCGACTCTGCGGAGTCGACTGGGCTTTCCGGTCACCTTGGACCTTCGGTAAAATATCTCTGCTTTGTACATATGGCTGAATAGTAAAAAAAGAGGTGTAATTATGGAAAATAAAGTATCATCAGCTGTATTTATTTACTCATATCATCATAAAAATACAGAAAAAATAGCAAAGGCAATAGCAAATACCATTAATGCAGACATAAAAAATTTAGATGATAAAAAACAATATGATTTAAATGAGTATGATTTAATTGGATTTGGAGCAGGTATCGATAGTGGTAAACATTATGCACCTTTACTTGAAATGGTAAGCTCGTTTCCTCAAGTTATTAATAAAAAAGCATTTATATTTTCAACAAGTGGGATTTATAATGAAACGAAAATGTATAAGGACCATAAGGCATTGAGAGATATTTTAATTTCTAAAGGTTATGTTATTATAGATGAATTTAGTTGTGCAGGATTTAATACAAATAGTATACTCAAATTATTTGGTGGAATGAATAAGGGGAAACCAAATACAAGTGACTTAAAAAGAGCAGAAAATTTTGCATCACAATTAATAAAAAATATTTAAAAATTATAATTAAATCAGGGGGAATAGTTATGAAAAATATAGAACAAACAAAATTTCTAAATAGAAATAAAGACATTATTTCGGCTTTGTGGATTTTTCTTTCGTTAAATTATATTTTTTGTGATGTTTTATCTAATATGGAGTCAAGTGTTTTAAAAGGACTGATACAAGGTAATATCGCAAATATAGATATAAACCAAGAAATGTTACTTGCTGCAGGTATTTCATTGGAAATTCCATTTTTAATGATTGTATTGTCAAAAGTTTTAAAGTATAAATATAACAAGATAATCAACATTATTGCAGGTGTATTGATGATTATTTATCAGGTTAGTTCTTTTTTTATGGGAGGAACAGAACCTTCGTTGCACTATATCTTCTTCTCAATTGTTGAAGTTTTAGGTAACTTGATTATAGTACTTTATGCTTTTAATTGGAAAGAAATCGATGAATAATTCGGTATTTATTTAATATTTTCAAATTTGTTTATACGCTTCTAAAATGATGTGGTCTTATCACATTATTTTGGAAGCGTTATTTATTTTTAATGCTTTGTTACGATTAATATAATATGATAAATAATAGCAATTTAAAACATTAGAAAGAAGGATTTCTATGAATAATAAAACGGAAGAAATTTTTAAAAATATATATTGGGTTGGTGAAGGTGGTCAAAATTTAGGTTTAAACTGTAATCCATATTTGATAGTTGATGGAGAAGAGGCGGTTTTAATAGATCCAGGTTCAGTGTTGGATTTTGAGTACGTTTATAAAAACATAACAGATATAATACCAATAGAAAAAATAAAATATGTTATTTTGCATCATCAAGATCCTGATTTTTGTTCAGCGGTCCCTCTTTTTGAAGCTAAAGGATGTAATTTTAAGATTGTCACTCATTGGCGTGCACAAGTACTTATAAAGTTTTATGGAGTAAAATCAGACTTTTATATTGTGAATAAAAATGAATTTAAACTGACTCTTAAATCAGGAAGAATTTTAACTTTTGTAATGACACCATATCTTCATTTTCCAGGTGCAATAACTACTTATGATAATGAAAGTAAAATTTTATTTTCAAGTGATTTATTTGGTGCTTTCTCAAATAAATGGTCTCTTTATGCGGATGAAGATTATATTGAAAGAATGAAAACTTTTCACGAACACTATATGCCATCACATGAAATTATGAGGTCGGTTATGGAGATTTTTTTGAGTATGGATATATCTATGATTGCTCCACAACATGGTTCTATAATAAAAGATAAAGTGGTAAATTACATAAAAGCTCTTAGAGATTTAGAGTGTGGTAGTTTTGTAAATCCTATAAAGAAAAGTATAATAAAATCCGGTGGATATAGGTTTATTTGTAGTAGCGTTATAAAAAGATTTGCTTTAGTATTTAGTAAAGATGAAATACTAGATGTGATAAAAGATATGGACTTGAAAATAGATGATAACTTAGAGATATCAGATTATAATTACACAGGAAATATTTTATGGAATTTGATTTTTGAAAAAGTAATGGTTAAAAAAGGATTGGAATGGTTGATGGTGATTGAACCTTTTGTTAAAACTCTAGTTAAGGAATATGAAATAGAAATGCCTATTGTTTTTTATTCAAACTTAAAAAAAGCAGAAGAGAAGTCTTTGAGTTTAAATAAGGAAAATCAAATTTTAAAACAAATTAATAATAGGTTAAACAATAGTTTAATGGAAGCAGATGAAAAACTAACAAAGTGCTCTATTACTAAGTTATATAATTTTAATTTCTTTAAGAATTATTTATATAATGAAATAAATAGTATTATAAATGAAAACTCAATTCAAAATCCTGGTTTACTTATATTGTCTGTAGATGGTTTGTTAAGACTTAAAGAGACTTATGGAGAAAATGAGTTAGATGAAATACTAAGAAATATTGTTTGTATTTTAAATGAACTAAAAAAAGGGAATGAAATATTTTTTAGACTAGAGGGCTTTTTAATAGCTATTTATATTCCTCATATTGAAAAAAATGATGCAATAATTTTTGCTGAAGAATTGAGAAATGCAATATTTGAATCAGAAAAATTTATTGAAAAAATAACTATTTCTATTGGACTTTCATCTTTTGATGAAGTAAAGCGAGATAATTTATATACAGTTGAAATTGATAAAGCTATGTATGATTTAGCTTTAAAGAGAGTATATTTATCCCAAAGTAAATTCCAAAATACAGTTTGTTTTGAGTCAAATAATTTGATAAAATCTAAAGTTAAAAATAAAATTTTAATTATAGATACTGACTTTATAAGCTTAGAAGTATTGACGGATTTTCTAGAGAATTTAGGTTTTGAAGTTCTTTTTGCAAATGATGGAGAAAAAGCAATTGAAACAATATTAACAGATAGTCCAGATTTAATTGTTTCCGAAATTATGCTACCTAAAATGGATGGTTTTTTAATTAGAGAAAAGCTTTTGTTGAATTCTAATACTAAAAATATTCCATATATTTTTTTATCTTATTTAAAAGATGAAAATACAGTTAAAAGGGCAAGCAAATTGGGTGTTAATTATTACATTAAAAAACCTTTTATGATTTCTGAATTGATTGGAATAGTACAAAATACTATAAAAAAGGAATGATAAATATGAACTCACGATTTAATGAATGGTTGATTATTTTTTTTGTATTTTGGGGAATTGATTTTTTAATGATTGTATATATGATTTTAAAAAGGTTTATAATTTATAAAAACAGTGAAAAATTCATGAAGTTAAGTACAATTATTAACATTGATAATGAAAAAATTAAAAAGAGAAAAATAAGTAAAATGACTATAGAATACTTGGAAATAAAAAAGATAATTAGTTTAGAACAAGAAAAAGTAAATCAAGTTGAAAAAATAGTGAATTTAAAAAAGTTAGAAAAAAAATATAGTCATTTTATAAAGTCGTTTTCTAAAATTAAACGAATGAAATCAGCGGTATACCTTGGTTTGATTGCAACTGGAGAATCTAGAGAAATCTTAGAAAAAGCATTATTGAGAGAAAAGAACTATAATGTGAAATTATATATGGTAAATGCTTTGGTAGATATAAATAACATAGATTCAATTGATTTAATAGTTAAAACTATATATTACGCACCACAATTTTATAGAACAAAAGTAAATGTTTTGATTTCAGAATTTGGAGAAAAGTTTAATAATTATCTTCCTAAAATAATAAATGAGGATAATATAAATATAAAGGAATTGATTTTGGATTTTTCATCAGTGTATTTCTCTGAATTAACAAAAAACTATGTTATTAGTGTTTCTGTGAGTACAGATGAAAAAGAAAGGAAACTAGTACATAGAGCGTGTAAAATTTTATCTTTATATTATCCTAAAATTTTAAATAGAGAAAATTACTTGAATTCATCTGATATAAAAATCAAAAAGTATGCAATAAAGGCACTCGGTAATTATTCTTCTGATGAGATGATTTATAAATTAATTAATTTTCTACAGGACAAACAAACATCTAGAACAGCCAGAAATGCTATATTTTCAATGATTGAAAGAAACCCTTTATATATAAATATAATTGCAGATTTATTTTTAAAAGAAAAAAATATTGAACTTAAAAATGAACTAGGAATTATTTTATCAAATAAAATAGAGTATTTTATTATGAAGTTATTGAATAAAAATAATATTTTATCAAAAGAAATAATAAATGGAACATTGAATATGGGAAAAACTAGTGAGATAATAGATTTTCTAAATAAAAATAAAAACATTGATATTGAAAACGAACTAATTGACATATTAAAACAATATGTATCTGAAAATGAAAATTTAAAATTAAATTTTGAAAAATATCTTAATTCAAGAATACTTGAAAAGATGAAGTTAACTCCATATAAAGAAGAAGTTATTATTAAAACACATCAAAAAGATAAACACATGATAAAAAGTATGTATATTTTATTGATATTTTGTTTTCTATTTTTCCCTTTTGTGTTTTTAATTAAGTATAATAATCTATTACTTAGTAAAACATTTCTTCAAAATTTGAGAGATTATATTATAAACTTTAATTATTATCTTGCTTACTATTCTTTGAGTATAAATTTTATATATATTATTTTACTGTTTTTTTCAAATATAAATGCAAAAAATCAGGTGAAGTTATGGGAATTAAAGAGTATGTCGCTTCTTTTTAAAAAGAGAATTTTACCATCTGTTTCTATAGTTGCACCAGCTTATAATGAAGCAAAAACAATAATTGAAAGTGCAAATTCATTATTAAATTTAAAATATCCTGATTATGAATTAATAATAGTTAATGATGGCTCAAAAGATGATACTTTACTGGTACTTATAAACTACTTTAATTTAAAAAGGATAGATTATGTTTACGAAAGCAGATTAAAAACTAAGGAAATAAGAGGAATATATGTGAACAGATCTATTCCTAAGTTAATAGTTGTAGATAAAAACAATGGTGGTAAAGCTGATTCTTTAAATGCAGGGATAAATATATCAAATAAAGACTATTTTTGTGGAATAGATGCTGATTCTCTTTTAGAAGAAGAAGCTTTAATAAAATTAGCATCTTTAACTATTGACGAAAATATAGAAATACCTGCATTGGGAGGTAATATTTTTCCGATAAACGGATGTGAAATTGAAAAGGGAGAAATAAAAAAGATTAGTATACCAAAAAATCCTATTGCGATTTTACAAACAACGGAATACATAAGAGCTTTTATGGCAGGAAGAATGGGTTGGGCTTATATAAATAGTTTGTTGATTATTTCAGGGGCATTTGGGTTGTTTGATAAAAACAGGGTTATAGAAGCAGGGGGATATTTAACAAGTAGTGGGATATATAAAAAAGACACAGTTGGTGAGGACATGGAGTTAGTAGTACGGTTAGCTAAAAATATGCATGAACAAAAAGAGAAATTTAAAATATGCTATAGCTTTAAAGCAAACTGTTGGACAGAAGTTCCAGAAGATTTAAAAACTTTAAAAAAACAGAGGTATAGATGGCATAGAGGTCTTATTGAAATTTTAGTTTTCCATAAAAAAATTATTTTAAATCCAAAATATAAAAAAATAGGGTTTATAGCTATGCCATATTTTTTGATATTTGAAATGATGGGACCTATAATAGAAATTCAAGGATATACTATGGTTTTACTATCAATTCTATTAGGTTTATTTAATAAGGAAATAGCTATTTTAATATTTTCTTCTACCATTTTAATGGGGATAATGATTTCGGTTGCATCTTTATTGATTGCAGAAAAAGATACAAAATATTTTAAATTAAAGGAACTATTTAAATTAATATCATATGCTATTATAGAAAATTTTGGCCCTAGACAATTGATAAGTTTATGGAGAGTAACGGGATATTTCAATGCAATGAAGAAACCTGCTGGATGGGATAAGGCAGAAAGAAAAGGTTTTGAAACAAGTAAAAAATAGGGGTGAATAAAATGAGAATAAAAACCAAATACATATATATAATTATTTTTTTAGTTGTAGTTTTGCTGTTTAATATGCCAAGAATATTATGGGAAGTGTCAAAATCAAAAGATTTAAATGTTTTTATAGTTGATAAGACAATACCAGATGAAACATACAGAGAACATAAATCATTAGTTTGGATGTTGAACAATGAAAAATATGTAAAATCAGGGGGTAAAAGTTCGTATGAATATAAAAATGATTATTATGGATTTTTTCCTAAGGAAAACAAGGAATATGAAATAAGCGATAAATTAGATGTACCAACAAATACAAATCTTATATATATTGCAGATACATATGGGGTATATACAGAGGAGTATTATGGAGACTCAAAACAAGGAAATAAGTCAGAACGTATATATGGTGGTATTACTTTAGATGAGGTAAATATAATAAAAAAAGCAGTATATAATGGTTCGGATTTAGTTGCTGAATTTAATACTTTTGGAAGTCCTACAGATAATGATACAAAAGAAACATTATATGATTTATTGGGTTTAAACTGGACAGGCTGGAAAGGTAGATATTTTGAAAAACTAGATAAAGGAATTGAAGTTCCAAACTGGGCTGTTTCAAGCTATGAAAGCAAAGAAGGTGAGAAATGGAACTTTACTGGATATGGTTTTGTTTTTGTTGATGAAAATGAAGAAGTAGTAGTTTTAACTAAAGAAGATATTGGTGAAACAGGAATTGAGTTTTCGTTTACTGAGGAAGGAACAAAAGAGTTTGGAGAAAATAAGGCATATAAATATATGTATTGGTTTGATATAATTGAGCCTATAAATAATTCTCAAGTATTAGCAAAATATGATTTGAAATTATCTAAATCAGGTCAATCTAAATTAATAGAAGCAAATATACCATTATCTTTCCCAGCGGTTATAAAAAATAGGGTAAGTAGCTCCAATACTTATTATTTTGCAGGAGATTATGTAGATTATAGCCAAATTCCTAAATCATATAAAAAAATGTATTATATGAATTTTATTAAACTCTTTGCTAATGATGATAAGGATAATTTTTTTTGGAAGGCATATGTACCAATGTTGGGAATAATACTTGAAAACTGTGATAGATATAAAAATCAGGGGGAAAATGATATTTATGAAGAAGATATAAAAATGGGTTCAAATACAAATGATATTTATAAAGAAGATATAAAAATGGGTTCAAATACAAATGATATTTATCAAGAAGATATAAAAATGGTTTCACGCATTAACAATAAATTTTTACAAATATATAAAGATGGAAATTGGGAAGATGTTTTTTTAAAAGGTGTAAACATTGGAGCAAGTAAGCCAGGACATTTTCCAGGTGAGTTGGCCATAACAAAAGAGGAATATTTACGTTGGTTTAAATATATCAGTGATATGAATTCGAACGTTATTAGGGTGTACACTACTCTTAAACCTGATTTTTATGATGCATTATATGAGTATAACAGTAATGCAATAAAAAAGCTTTATCTTATGCAGGGTGTATGGATAAATGAAGAAGATATAACAGAACTAAAAGATGCATATGCAAATAATGATCAAATTAAAAATAGTTTTATTAAAGATTCTGTTGACCTAGTAGATATTATCCACGGAAATGCAACACTTCCTTTGCGACCAGGGTTTGCAAGTGGAGAATATAAAAGCGATGTTTCAAAATACGTTATAGGCTGGATATTAGGTATAGAGTGGGAGGCTGATTTTGTTGATGGAACTAATCAAAATAATCCAAATAGGGATACTTATTCAGGAGTTTTTTTGAATACAGAAGGAGCTTCTCCGTTCGAAGCTTTCTTATGCGAGGTTGGAGATAAGGTGCTTGATTATGAAGCTGAAAAATATAATATGACACGTGCTTTAAGCTTTACCAATTGGTTAACAACCGATATGTTGAAACATCCGAATGAACCTTACGAAAAAGAGGATAAAGCCATAGTTAATACAGAGCATATTAAATCAAAAGAAAGCTTCAAATCAGGATTATTTGCTTCATATCATATTTACCCATATTATCCTGAATTCATTAATTACCAGAAGGAATATATAAGTTTCAAAGATAAAACAGGAAATATAAACACATATAAGGCATATCTAAGGGATTTAATTAAAGAGCATACTGTACCTGTACTTGTGAGTGAGTTTGGAGTTCCTGCTTCAAGAGGAAAGGCACATGATAGTAAATATTCAGGTTATAATCAGGGTAATCATGATGAGACAGAACAAGGTAATATTATTGCGAGCCTTTTGAAAGACATTTATGATGAAGGTTACTGCGGTGCACTGGTTTTTACATGGCAGGATGAATGGTTTAAACGAACATGGAATACAATGGACTTTGATTTACCTGATAGAAGACCGTTTTGGTCTAATCCTCAAACAAATGAACAGGAATTTGGATTATTGGCTTTTGATCCTGGAATTGAAAAAAGCATATGCTATGTGGATGGTGAAATTTTGGATTGGAGTAAAGATACTCCAATTATCGCATCGTATAGTACAGAGCTTTATGTGAAATCAGATGAAAAATATGTCTATATCATGGCGAAAACAAAAGATTATGATTTTAATAATGATACATTTTATATTTCATTAGACACTATTTTTAAACAAGGTAATTTAGCATATAAAAACAATAATATATCTTTTGAACGTCCTGCTGATTTTTTAATTCAAATAGATGGTGATAAAAATTCCAGAATATTTGTGGATTCATATTACGATTCTTTTTATTATATATATGCAGAGCAGCTTCATATGATTGAAAAAAACGCAGAGTATTTGATAAAAGGAAATGGTATATTTAACCCTATGTATCATTGCCTTTCCAGAGAATTTTTTCTCCCTGAAGACAAGAATACGGTTCCATTCTCTCAATATGAGACAGGTGTGCTTACAATTGGTGACGCAAATCCGGAGAATGAAGGCTATAATTCATTAACAGACTTTTCTTTTAAAAATGGGTATCTAGAAATAAGAATTCCTTGGCAGTTATTGAATGTTATAGATCCTTCGACAAATTCAATTATGGGAGATCTATACAAAAACCAATCTATAAAATCAGAACAGTCAGAAGGGATTTATATTGGAGCAGGTATTGTAAAACCTGGATTGGAAAGTAGTGAAGTTATAAAAATGGGTTATTATAATTGGAGTGGTTGGGATATGCCAAACTATCATGAGCGTATTAAACCCTCATATTATATTATTAAAGATGCATTTAGATCTTTAAATTGAACAGAACTGAGGGTGGTGTTTTATATATAAGGAAGTATACTTCTAGATGGGATAAGGCAGAAAGAAAAGGTTTTGAAACAAGTAAAAAATAGGGGTGAATAAAATGAGAATAAAAACCAAATACATATATATAATTATTTTTTTAGTTGTAGTTTTGCTGTTTAATATGCCAAGAATATTATGGGAAGTGTCAAAATCAAAAGATTTAAATGTTTTTATAGTTGATAAGACAATACCAGATGAAACATACAGAGAACATAAATCATTAGTTTGGATGTTGAACAATGAAAAATATGTAAAATCAGGGGGTAAAAGTTCGTATGAATATAAAAATGATTATTATGGATTTTTTCCTAAGGAAAACAAGGAATATGAAATAAGCGATAAATTAGATGTACCAACAAATACAAATCTTATATATATTGCAGATACATATGGGGTATATACAGAGGAGTATTATGGAGACTCAAAACAAGGAAATAAGTCAGAACGTATATATGGTGGTATTACTTTAGATGAGGTAAATATAATAAAAAAAGCAGTATATAATGGTTCGGATTTAGTTGCTGAATTTAATACTTTTGGAAGTCCTACAGATAATGATACAAAAGAAACATTATATGATTTATTGGGTTTAAACTGGACAGGCTGGAAAGGTAGATATTTTGAAAAACTAGATAAAGGAATTGAAGTTCCAAACTGGGCTGTTTCAAATTATGAAATCAAAGAAGGCAAAAAATGGAAATTTTTTGATTCTGGATTTGTTTTTGTTGACGAAAATGAAGATATAGTAGTTTTAACTAAAGAAGATATTGACGAAACAGGAATTAAGTTTTCGTTTACTGAGGAAGGAACAAAAGAGTTTGGAGAAAATAAGACATATAAATATATGTATTGGTTTGATATAATTGAGCCTATAAATAATTCTCAAGTATTAGCGAAATATGATTTGAAATTATCTAAATCAGGTAAATCTAAATTAATAGAAGCAAATATACCATTATCTTTCCCAGCAGTTATAAAAAATAGATTAAATACTTCAGATACTTATTATTTTGCTGGAGATTATGTAGATTATACTCAAGTTCCAAAATCATATAAAAAAGCATATTATAAAAACTTTATGAAATTTTTTGCCATTGATGATGAAAGTAATTTTTATTGGAAAGCATATATACCAATGATGGAAAAAATACTTGGAAACTGTAGTAGAGATAAAAATCAGGGCAAAAGTGATATTTTTGAAGAAGATATAAAAATGATTTCACGTACAAATGAAAAATTATTGCAAATATATAAAAATGGTTCTTGGGAAGATATGTTTGTAAAAGGTGTAAACATGGGTATGGCAGTACCTGGGAAATGGTTTACAGAGTTTTTGAATAAAGAAGGTGTTTATTATAAATGGTTTGAAATGATAGGGGAAATGAATGCAAATAGTATAAGAGTATATACTCTTATGCACCCAACTTTTTATCGAGCTTTAAAAAGATATAACGAAGCTAATCCAGAAAAAAAATTATGGTTATTACAAGAAATATGGCCAGAAGAAAAGCCGGAGGATAATAATTACTTAATAGAAGAATACATAAATAATTTTAACAAAGAAATAGAATATACAATAGATGCTATCCATGGAAACTTGATTTTGCCAGAAAGAAAAGGTCTTGCATATGGGGATTATTATGTGGATGTGTCTGATTATATATTAGGTTTTTTAGTGGGAAGGGAGTTTGAACCTGACGAGGTTGTAGCAACAAATAAACTAAACAATATTACAGCCTATAAAGGCGATTATTTTGAAGTTAAGAAAGGAAGTTCTACTGAAGTATGGTTGGCAGAAAGTTGTGATTATTTAATGAAATATCAAGTTGAAAAATATAATTGGCAACATCCTGTTTCTATAGTTAGTTGGCCAACCCTTGATGTTATGGAGCATGATGCAGAATGGAATGAAAAGGGTAAAAAAAGTTTAGAGTATAATGATAAAGTTTCTATAGATATAAGAAATATATTACTTACAGAAAAAAATAAAGCTGGATTTTTCGGTTCTTACCACATATATCCCAATTATCCGGATTTCATGAACAACACAAAGGAATATTCAAGTTATAAAGATGATGAAGGGGTTTTTCATTATGGTGGATATTTAAGAGAATTTATTGAAAATCATCAAGGATATCCTGCGTTAGTTGCTGAATTTGGTTTGGCTACTGGATCTGGAAATGCACATACAAATCCCGATGGATATAATCATGGTGCAAGGACAGAGCAACAACAGGGCGATGGTATTGTTAGAATGATGAAAACAATAAAAAATGAAGAGTATGCGGGTGGTATTATTTTTGAATGGATTAATGAGTGGGCAAAAAAGACATGGACTACAGAGCCTTTTATAGTCCCATATGAGCATAATGTATTTTGGCATAATAATATAGATCCAGAACAAAATTATGGTATTTTAGCAATGGAGTCTATAGAACCCAAAGAGTATGAATATACTTTATCAGGTGAAAATGAAATTAAAAATATTAGTTTAGCTTCAAATGAAACATATTTATACATTGATATTTTATTAGAAGAAGGTTTTGATTTTAATAAAAATAAAATTTTGATTGGATTAGATACATATGATGATCAAAAAGGAAGCTTTAGTTATGATAAAGATATTGATGTCAAATCCAAAACAGGAATGGAATTTATGATAGATGTTAAATCCGATAGTGCAAATATTTTGGTAATACCTTCTTATAATATAGGTGAATATAAGTTTGCATCTGTTAAAAATGTTGAAGATGATTTTGTGAAGATAAATCCAATTATCAACGCAAAACGAGTAACAAAAAGTGGAGAAGTAATTCCTGAAATAAGAAAAGATGGAAGTAAACTTAACTATGGTAAATTTGAAGGCTCATTTACACATTGGTATAAAGAGGATAATACAATTAGATTTAGAATACCATGGGGAAGGATCAATGTAACAGATCCAACAACACATATGGTGTTAGATGATGAACGCTTGTTTGAGGATTATCCTGAAAGAGATTACTTTAAAATTACAAAAACCGAGGGTATAAATACAAGTGTTGTATTGGTAGATAATAAAAATAAAGTCATAGATAAGTTACCTGTAGAAAAAATGAATACAGAAAGATTTTTATGGGAAACATGGGGCGAGCCTAATTACCAACAGAGGTTAAAGGACAGTTATTCTATAATACAAAAATATTTTGCAAATTAAAATAAAAAAACGTTATTATTCAGCCATATGTATAAGACAGAGATGTTTTACCGAAGGTCCAGGGCAACCAGAAAGCCCGGTCGACTCCGCAGAGTCGAAACTCCTACAAATAGCAAACTTTACCTTTGGAGGCTGAATAGTAACAAAAAAACATCAAGAAATTGTGTTAAAATTTCTTGATGTTTTATTTATAAAGCCATACCTAATTGTATAGCGTTTAAATTTGCAAGCATCATAGTATCTTTTTTTGGAGGGATACATTTTTCTAATGCTTTTTTTACTGACTCAATGCTAAAAAGAGCAGTTTCTTTTACTAGTTTACCCAATAAAATTATATTTGCCATACCGTTTAAGTTGTTGTCAGTTGCTAGTTGAGTTGTTGGAATGTAGTAACAGTCAATATCTGTTCTTTCTGTTTTAGCATCAATAAGAGTACTATCTATAAATACCTTGCCACCAGTTTTGACTGAATTAATAAACTTATTAAATGACGGTAAATTCATTGCTATAAGTATATTGGGTTGTATTGTTAATGGTGATGCTATTGGTTTATCAGAAATGCAAACAGAACAATTTGCTGTTCCTCCACGCATTTCAGGACCATAAGATGGTAACCATGACACCTCTTTTGCATCAATCAAACCACAATATGCAAGTACTTTTCCAGCAAAAAGAATACCTTGGCCTCCAAAGCCAGCTAAAAGAATTTCATTAATCATTTTCAAGGACCTCCTCAGTTGATATATCTTTATAAACACCCAATGGATAATATGGGATACATTCGGTTCTAATTCGTTCAAGAGATTGGATTGGATCTAATCCCCAGTTGGTTGGACATGTAGAAAGAAATTCTACTATAGAAAAGCCACGTTTGTGTTTTTGATTTTCAAAAGCTTTTCTAACTGCTTTTTTTGCATCTTTTATATTTTGTATACTGTCAACAGAAACTCTTTGAGCTAATGCAACACCGTCTAAAGTGGATAGCATTTCACAAACTCTAATGGGATATCCAGCAAAAGAAGTGTTTCTTCCAGTTGGGGTTGTTTGAGTTACTTGACCTGGTAGAGTGGTTGGAGCCATTTGCCCCCCAGTCATTCCGTATGTGGTATTATTAACAAATATTATTACAACGTTTTCTCCTCTTGTAGCACAGTGAACTGTTTCAGCAGTACCTATAGCGGCCAAATCACCATCGCCTTGATAAGTAAAAACATATTTATCAGGATAGGCTCTCTTAACTCCTGTAGCTATTGCAGGGGCTCTGCCATGAGGTGCCTCTATCATATCACAGTTAAAATAATCATATGCCATAACAGAACATCCTACAGGGCAAATACCTATAGTGTCACCTTCGATATCCATTTCGTCAATTACTTCTGCTACTAAACGATGTATTATTCCATGAGTACAACCAGGACAATAATGTGTTGGTGTATCGGTTAATGCATGAGGTTTTTTAAAAACAACAGACATATCTACTTACCCCCTATATTCTCTATTACATTTAAAATTTCAGAAGGTGTAGGAATAATGCCTCCTGTTCGACCAAAAAATTCAACTGGAATGGAACAATTAACTGCTAGTTTTACATCATCTATCATTTGCCCCATGCTCATTTCAACACATAATATTTTTTTTGTGTTTTTAGCAGCATCAATTAATTCGTTTTTCGGAAATGGCCATAGTGTTTTAGGACGTAAAAGTCCAGCTTTAATACCTTTAGATCTAGCCATATCAATAGCAGCTTTTGAAATTCTTGAGGTTGCACCATATGCAACTAAAAGTATATCTGCATCTTCAGTTAAATAATTTTCTGCTTCAGTATGATTTTTTATTATTTCATCATATCTCTTAAATCTTTCAATTATGGTATTTTCTAAATCATGTGGGTCTAAGTATAGAGAATTTATAATATTGTGTGGTCGTTTATTTTTATGTCCATTTGTAGCCCACGGTTTATTTGGTAATGAAACTTTTACTTTTGGAAATTCTACAGGTTCCATCATTTGCCCTAAAATACCATCTGTTAAAATTAATGCAGGAAGTCTATATTTATCAGCTAGCTCAAATGATTTTATTGTCATATCAACCATTTCCTGCACAGAGGAAGGAGCATAAACCAATACATGAAAATCACCATGCCCAAGAGCACGAGTTGCTTGCCAATAGTCTGATTGGGAAGGTTGAATGCCTCCTAAACCAGGACCACCTCTTTGAACATTTACTATAACGCAAGGTAAATCACTGCCAGCAAGATAGGATATACCCTCGGATTTCAAACTTATTCCAGGTGATGAAGATGAAGTCATAGCACGTATACCTGCAGAAGATGCACCTAAAACCATATTTATTGCAGCTATTTCAGATTCGGCTTGTAAAAATACACCGTTTTCTATATCAGGCATACGTTTTGCCATATATGCTGCAAGTTCTGTTTGCGGAGTTATAGGGTAACCGAAATAACATTTGCATCCTGCTATTAAAGCTGCTTCTGCAAGAGCTTCATTACCTTTCATGAGATTTTTATTCAATAAATACATCTCCTTTTAAATAGTTACTTTTCTATAGTAATTGCACAGTCAGGACACATCATTGCACAAAAAGCACATCCTATACAGGCGTTCATATCAATACACTGTGAAGTAAAATAACCTTTTTTATTTCTTTTTTCTTTTTGAATAATTATAATTTTTTTTGGACAAGCAGTAGTACAAAGGGCACATCCTTTACATTTTTCAAAATCCACTATCATTTTTGCCATGTACTAACTTCCTTTCTTTTTTATTCCCATATAGGTTTTATATGAATATCAACAGGTTTAAATATATCATAATTTTGTGAAATCTTATTATTTATTGTAGTAAATATAATTGGTAAATTTGAGATTTGTGATATTTGTTTTGCAAATTCAAAAGAGTTTAATACAGTATCTATTGTAGTTTCATCTCCTAAATTTGAATTGTTTATGATACCAGTGTGTTTTATTTGAGATGCACTTTCGATATCATACATTAAATTTAAAGCTTGACGTGCTGTAGTTGTAAGAAATCTGTAAAAGTTTACAACGTAATACATATTTAATTCGTCTTTATATTCGTTAATTATTGAAGAATATCTACCCAAGGCATATGCCCCAGAATCATCTCCACCAACATCAATAATTATTTTTGAATTGCTGCTTAAAATTGCACTTATGTCAAAACAAAGAGAGGGAATATCTAAGTTTGAGTTTGCATATTTAGGTTTTATTAGTTCTATATTGTTATTTTTGAACAGTTCACTAAAATCAGATGTTCTAAAATATGGATTAACTATATCTAAATCAATAATTGATACATTTTTATATTTTTTTGAAGCTTCTAAAGCAAGATTTATAGCTACATTTGTTTTACCTGATCCATAATGCCCTGTTATAATAGTTAATTTACCCATTATAACCTCCATAAATATTAATTAAAACATACTATATAAAAATATTTTTTTAATATAACTTTATTATATAACATTGATATATAATAAAGTTTATTTAGTAAGTTTTATATAAATTAATTTTAACACATAGTACATTAAAAATCAATGGTATTATAAAGACTTTTTATTCATTTATGTTAAAATATACAACAAATATTTGGTTTCTCCTTACATATGTAATTATATGGTGCACGTTATAAACAATTTACAATGGCTTAAATTATGTAAAAAGTAAAATAAAAAATATTTTGTTGAAATTTTATTGTTTATTATGTATAATATAATTAAGACTAATATGTGGATTTAAAATTATGTCATATATTGATTTGATAATTAATCTACATTAAGTGTATGGTAAGATAATAAATAAATTTTAATTTTTTTGTTATTATTTTATAGTTAAGTGATATATTTAATTTACTATATATTTTAAAAATAAATTATAAATTTCGGGAATAAGTTTGGGGGTGAAATTTATGTGGATATTACATTATGATGTAAGTGCTTTAATATTATCAATATTTATTTTAATAATATTTTATGCAAAAAAGAAAGTTTTTAATTTACAAAATAAAATGTTTCATAGGTCTTTAATAGTTGTAATTATTGCAAACATGTTAGATATATTATCAGCATTAAGAAATATATATCCGGAAAATAATGAATATTTTTTATTGTGGACTTCAACTTCATTTTATATGATTTTAAGATTGATGTCATCTTTTTTATTTTCATTATTTATAATGTCACTTACCTTTATAGTACCGAAGTTAAGTAAGTCTTTAAAAATGTTACTTCACTTACCTTTAATATTCACATTAATTATTATTTTGACTAATTATTTTACAAAAGCATTTTTTTATATAGATAAAGACCTTGTATATCATCGTGGCAAGTTTATGTTACTGTTTTATATTATAAATGCTTTTTATATGGTGTTTGCATTTGTATATGCATTTTTAAATAAAAAGGTTATGCCAAAATCTGTTTTGATTACATTATCTATTTGTATTTTAGTTGAAAAAGCTTTTTCAATATTTCAACTTTTATTTCCAAAATACCTTGTAGAATGTTTGGGTATTTCATTGAGCTATTTGATTTTAATGATTACTTTAGATAGCATAGACAGCTATATAGATCATTTAACTGGGATTTTAAATAGAAAAGCATTTGTAAATAATATGAACGATATATTAAAGAGTAGAATTAAGGTTTCTGTTTTATTAATAAATATTGAAGACTCCACATTGCTAATTCATACTTTTGGATTGAAATATGTAAATGAAATGTTAAAAAATATTTCTGAATACTTAGAAAACACTGTTAAGTTAGGTGATTGTTTTTATTTAGGAGAAAAAAGTTTTGCACTTTATTCTTTTGATGGTACATCTAAGACAAATGAATTGGTATCCTTGGTTTTGGATAGATTTAATAAAAGTTGGAAAATAAGCGAGGTAGATATAGACGTTTCAATTAGGATGAGTATACTAGAGTGTCCTGAAGATGTTCAAAATGTTGATGATATACTGGATTATTTGGAGTTTTCTAAAAATATCAAAAATATTGATGAAAGTAAAATTATAATTGCAAAAGAGGTAAACAAAAGCGATAGAATAAGAACACTTGAAATAGAGAGTATTGTTAAAGTAGCTCTCAAGGAAAATAAATTTGAAGTTTATTATCAACCTATTTACTCAAAAATAGATAAAAGAATAACTGCGGCAGAGGCTTTGATTAGATTATATGATGATAAAATGGGTTTTATTTCTCCAGAAGAATTTATACCTATTTCGGAGAAAAACGGGAACATAATCAAAATTGGAAAGTTTGTTTTTGAAACTGTCTGTAATTTTATTGCTACACATGATTTAAATAAACTTGGATTAAATTATATTTCTATTAATTTATCTGTGGTTCAATGTATGCAAAAGAAACTTGTAGAAGAGCTATTCTCAATTATAAAACAATATAATATAAATTCAAATCAAATATGTCTTGAAATAACAGAAACTTCAGCGGCATTTTCACCAGAAATTCTAAGTAATAACATAAAAACCCTTTCAGATGCAAATATAAAACTTTCTTTAGATGATTATGGAACAGGATATTCAAATTTAAGTTATGTAATGAATTTACCATTCAACATTATAAAGATTGATAAGTCTCTTGTTTGGTCATCTTTTGAAACAAAGAAATCAAAAATTGCTTTAGAGAGTATTGTAACTATGCTTAAAAAATTAAATTTAACTATTGTTGCAGAGGGGATAGAAACAGAAGAACAAGCGTATGAACTTATTAGAATTGGTTGCGATTTGTTACAAGGGTACTATTTTTCTAAACCGGTAAATCAAGAACGGTTTATAGAGTATATAAGAATGGTTAATAAAATTTCTTGATTAAATTAAATAATTTTATAGATTAAGTTTTCCCATAATAGCTTTGTGTTGATATCTATATCGATTGGTAGAAGAGCTAAAGCTACTAAAATTGTTTCATTTGCAGAGTTGTCTGTTCTAAGCAAAAGAGCATAATCACCGCTTATTTCCTTTACTACATATTCAAATGGTCCCATAAAAAATACCTCCTTAATTATTATTACACGCAAGTACAATAATAATTATACTATAAATTTATTCGAAATGTTTTTCTAATTTGTGAATAAATGATTAGAATATCATTAGAAGAAAAGAAAGAATAAAATTTTATTAAAGATAAAAAACAACAAAACCTGAGACATGTTATTGTTTCAAGTTTTGTTGTTTTTGTTTGTGAAATTAAATTGTTATCTTCAAAATAGGATTTTTTTTACTTATTCTAAGATTAAATCAACAAGTCTTTGGCACGTTCTGAAATCATTTTTTCAATAAGGGTTAAACGTTCTTTTGGCAAATTATATCTACTATGACGTTTAAATCTAAATTCTAATAAACTTCTTAATTTGTTTTTTTGCATATGTGTTATAACTGGCTTAGCTTCATCAATAAAACTATCATAAACACAAGGTAAAAGAGTTTTTGCATATTTCCGCATGGTATTTTCATCTTCAAGTGCATCTTTTCCAGCATAGTTAAAAAGTGAATTTCCATGATCAAATAGAGGAGCGGGAGCGATTATTTTATTCGTTTTACTGTCTACTAAAAATCCAAAGTTACCATAATGCCTGTCTGTGTTAAATATCAAAGCATCAAGTAAAATCATATCATTAAGTGCTTTAGAAAATTCATCACCAAATGAAGAGTAGAAATTTCTTACTGCTTTTATTCCACCAGTTCGGACAATCCTGCCAACAGGGGTAAATGATAATTTTTTATTTGTAAAAATATCGCATACAGAACAAAGTTTTCCTTTCCATTTTGAAAGAGAATAACTTATTGCATTTATATCAAGAGCAGAAGCTATTTGTGATGCATAAAATTCCGAATAAGGTTCGTTACCTGTGTTTGATGCACCCTCTGTTCCGCCCTTATACAATTTAATAATTCCACTTTCTCTACGCCAACATTTCGGAAGCATTCCGTTTGTAGTGAATTCAGGACTTGAAGAGATAATAGATGCTAGATTACTTCCATAACCTGTAAATGCAATTTGCCCTAAAACACGACTAAAGCGATTATCATACAGGTTGTATTTGTCAAAAGTCTCATCATTACCTTCTTCAGCAACCCAGTAGCAATCGTTAAGTGAAAGACCTTTTGAGACCTTTATAATATCCAAAGGTCGATTTTGACTTAATCCCATGGTAGTCAAAAGAGTATCAACATATGCACGATTTTTGGGAATTGTGCGATGCTTTATCCATGATTCTACTCCAGCAGAAGATACTTCAGGAAAATCAAGTGGAAAAAGATTCTTCTTATCATTGTCATACCACAAAATTTTAATATTGCTTTCAGCACCAGTTTCTGCTGAAAATCTTAAAATGGGGGTATCAAAATGCTTTATGGTAAATATCATTTTCTTTCACCTCGAATGTTACTATTTAGTCAAAAGTCATCGTGTTCAAATGAGATTTTTCTACAATATATCTATTTATTACAAATAAACACTATTGTTTTAAGGTTACTATTCAGCCATATGTAAAGTTTACGGTTTTGCAAGGGTTTCGACTCTGCGGAGTCGACCAGGCTTTCCAGTCGCCCTGGGCCTTCGGTAAAATATCTCTGCTCTTTATCTTTAAGGCTAAATAGTAACATTTTAATTGTATATGATTTATATTTATAATCGTAAAATTCAACAAATATATGTATATAATTATACAATAATTTCGTCAAAAAATCAAGTCAAAATCTCGTCTTTTAAGTAAACGAACATGGATTTAGACTCTATGGAATTGACTGATATTTCGAGGTTACTATTCAGCTATTAAAGGTAAAGTTTACGGTTTTACAAGGGTTTCGACTCTGCGGAGTCGACTGGGCTTTCCGGTCGCCCTGGACCTTCGGTAAAACAGCTCTCCTTATACATATGGCTAAATAGTAACATTTCGAGTGCTCCTAGACCCTAGGCATATATTCATGTTACTTATAGATGAATATAAATGAACTTAATAATTCCTATTAATAGGATAAAATGACAAATGGAAGCCAAGCATTGATTTGAAATTTGATTTATGATATAATAGCGATTAAAGGAAGGTGTTTTTGTGGATTATAATAAATTGCTAGATTTAAAAAAATTATATCATGAAAAAAATCATTGATTTCAAAAGAAACTATAGAAAGTTACCAAAAGGTGTTTTCGTTAGTATTTACACATAACTCAACGGCTATTGAGGGGAACACCCTTACTCTTATGGAAACTAAGTTGATTTTAGAAGATAAGGTTTCTGTAGGTGGAAAGTCAATGCGTGAAATTTATGAAGTTATAAATCATGAAAAAGCTTTTGAATATGTTATTCAATGTATAGAAAAAGAAGAAAATCTCAATGAGACAATTATAAAAAACATTCATGCGATTATAATGGAAAATATTATAGTAGGCGGAATTTATAGAAATGTTGATGTTTACATTTCAGGTTCAGAACATATGCCACTAACACCACATGAAATGTACAAACAAATAAAAATGTTTTATAGTGATTTGAATTATAAAACCGATTTAAATGAAATAGAACTGGCGGCTTTTGCTCATGCAGAGTTTGTTAAAATACATCCATTTGTAGATGGTAATTGAAGAACATCAAGGTTGATTATGAATTATCAGCTTATGAAAAGTGGATTTCTTCCTATTTCAATTGACAAAAAAGATAAACTTAAATATTATAATGCACTTGAAGCATATGCTGTTAATGATAATCTGTTGGAGTTTGTAGATATGATAGCAAATTTACAGGAGGAACAATTGATAAATTACATCAAGATGGTCTAAAAAAAATCCGCTATTCTACTAAAAAGTGAGAATAGCGGATATATTTAATTTGAATTATTTATTATCTTGTTTTTTTAGTAACTGGTGTATTTTTTCGTGTGGATCAATTACTTTTCCAATAGAAACGTCGTGATTTATTGAAGAAATAAAGTATGCAATATATTTTGAAACATCTACTTCATGGAACCATTCTCTTTTTAATAAATCGTTTGTTCTGTATGTAAGATTAGTTCCCAGTACTCCAGCAATGATACCATCTTCATAAGCTTTGTCAAACTTCTCCAATCCATTGGTGAATATTGCGTATGTAGCATATGCATAAATTTTTCTAGCTTTCTTTTTCTTTAACTCATAGGCTATGTCTAAAACAGACTCTCCAGAAGAAATAATGTCATCGGCTATAAAAATATCTTTTCCTTCCACTGAATTTCCTAGGTATTCATGTGCAACTATTGGGTTTCTACCATTTACAATTCTAGAATAATCTCTTCTTTTGTAAAACATGCCTAAATCTACCCCAAGCACAGAAGCATAATACATGTTTCTGTTTAAAGCTCCTTCATCAGGACTTACTATCATAAATGAGTTTTTATTTATTTTAAAATCTTTAACATCTTTAAATAATGTTTTTAAAACTTGATAAGAAGGCATTACGTTGTCAAATCCCATTAAAGGAATGGCGTTGTGAACCCTTGGGTCATGAGCATCAAAAGTAACGATATTAGATACGCCCATATTTTGTAATTCTTGTAAAGCACAAGCACAGTCAAGAGATTCTCTGTAGTTTCTTCTGTGTTGTCGACCGCCATAAAGTATAGGCATAATTACATTTATTCTATGTGCTTTTCCAGATGCGGCTTGGATAATTCTTTTTAAATCTTGAAAATGATCATCAGGGGACATAGAATTTTCTTTATCAAACATCATATATTTGCAGTTATAATTTCCAACATCAACTATAATGAATAAGTCATTTCCTCTTATTGTAGATTTTATAAATCCCTTGCCATCTCCAGAAGAAAATCTAGGACATTGATTTTCAATTAGAAAAGAATCAATATTATATCCGCCTTTTTGTGACCATTCAACCAAATAGTGATTAATTTTTTCACCAAGTTCATAAGCCCCCTCCAAAGCAATAACTCCTAAAGGTGCAACTCTAGTTTGTGGGTTAAATAAAACCTCATTTGCTGCACTTCCTATCATTCGATCAAATCCTTTCAAAAATATTAATTTATAAATTATTTACAAAAATTCTCGATATAATGATTTATATCATTATCAATAATCTGGATGGCACTATCGACATTTTCCATTTCATTAACTGCGGTTGTTTTGTGCTCTAATTCCTTGTATACAGTAAAAAAATGCATCATTTCATTAAATATGTGTTTTGGCAACTCGCTTATATCCTTATAAGAATTATAAGTGGGATCTTCAAAAGGTATAGCTATTATTTTATCATCATTATGACCATTATCCATCATTCTTATCACGCCTATTGGGTAACATTCAACTAGAGTCATTGGATTTATTATTTCAGAACAAAGAAGCAAAACATCCAAAGGATCACTATCATCGGCGTAAGTTCGAGGAATAAAACCATAATTGGCTGGATAATGTGTTGAAGTGTATAAAATTCTATCTAACTTCAACATACCTGTTTTTTTGTCTAATTCATATTTTATTTTACTACCTTTAGAAATTTCAATTACTGCAAAAAAGCGTTTTGAAGTAATTAATTTTGGATTAATATCGTGCCAAATATTCAATAAAATCATCCTTTTTTAAAGATTTTTAAAAAACGTACTATTTAAGTATATCATTATAATTGATTGCTTGTCAATTATATTAAATAATAAAAAAGACTTGAAAAATACTATTATTATTGGCATAAGCAATAATTTAAGTATATATTTTATTTGTAGAAAATATAATAAAAAAATTATATTTCATATAAAGTATAATTATGTTATAATGTATATAAATAAAAAAAATTTTTTAGAGTGTGATTTTTTTTATATTTAATTTGTTTTATTATAAAGGGGGTTATTTTATATGGAAACAATAATGACTGAAAATGAAAGAAAATTACGATATGTTATAGAAAAACATAGAGACACAGTATATAAAGTTGCATATTCATATTGTAAAAATTCTTCAGATTCAGATGATATATTTCAAGAAGTTTTTTTAAGATTTTTAAAAAACAAACCTAATTTTAATGATGAAGATCATGAGAAGGCATGGTTTATTCGTGTTACAATAAATTGCTGTAAAACATTTTTGGCTTCATTTTGGAGAACTAAAGTGGTTGAGTTAGATGACCAAATTTCCTTTGAAAACAAAGAAGAAAGTGAATTGTTTTACACAGTATTAGATTTACCTAAAAAGTATAGAATAGTTATACATCTGTATTATTATGAAGATTATTCAATCAAGGAAATATCTAAAATTTTAGATATAAAAGAAACAACTATACAAACTCAATTGCAAAGAGCTAGAGAAATGATTAAAAAAAAGTTAGTTGAAGGTGGTGATGAACTTGAACAAGCATTTGTACAAAAAAGCGTTTTCAAAAGTGGATATTAAAGAGGAAAAAATAGATGAAGTAGTTAAAAAACTATCTTTGAGCTATGTTAAAGAGAAAAAAGAGAAAAAAGAATACAATTTTATGCCATCTATATTGGCGGTGTCTATGGTTGCGACTTTAGTTATAGGTGTTGTTTTTTCTGATCCTAAAACCGGTTTTAGATATTTGCTGAAAGATGATCAGCAAATAAATAATGAAACTATGATAACCACAACGGAAAGCACAACTACATCAGTTATTTTAAATGAAATAGTTGAAAACAGCATGACTACATCTGATAAAAATGTTAAAAATGATTCGACAAAAAGAACCGAAACTTCAAAAGTTACAGAAATTGTGACTCAAAACGTTGTTGCTACGGATACTGAAAAAAATGTTAAAGATAAAAATAATTTAAAAAATGTAGAATATGTTCAAAGTACATTAAAAAAAGAAACAGAAAGTGTACAAAAAACAACTAACACTAGTACAAATAAGAAAATTACTGAGCCAGCAATTACGACAATACCTTTAGAAACTACAAAAAGTATTGATGATGTTGTAGAAAAATATAAATATACTAAAGGTGCGGCGTCATTATTTTCTGATATGTATGAAAAAGATGGGATACAGTTGAATAATGATGAATTGGAAATTTTAAATAACAGTAGTATACTCTATGATGGTAAAAGTTTAAACAATAAGGATAACCTTAAAGTTCAAGCTGTCCTTATTGATATAAATTCTGTATATGTGTACTTTACTTTACAATTAGATGAATTGATAGATACTAATACAAACAAATATATGTTTGGAAGTTTATCAACTAAAAATATTGTTTTTGATGGAAATAAAGTTATTAATGTAAAACAGGATAAAGAAAGTAAAGTGATTTCACTTCAAATTGAAATTTTTAGAACTGATTATATGATTTATGATGAATTCGAAAATTTGGAGTTCGAGATAACCGATTTTGGGTATTATGATTCGAATAATAATTTTAATAAAATTATTGAAGATACATGGAGTTATGATATTCCTATAGTTCAAAATAATAAATGTTTATTTAATTTAAATGAAAATAAAGTTAGTATAGAAAATAAAGAAGCTACAATATCTAAGGTAATGTTATCTCCATTTAATTTAGGATTATGTATAAGTAAAAATAATAGTTTTTTAGTTAATAATTTTTATAAAAATGGTTTCATAACAATAAAAATGAAAAATGGTGATGTTTTTAATGGGATTACTTATGAAAATAGTTATTATATGAATGACTTCTATTTCCATAAATTAAATCTTAAAAGACCTATAAATTTAGAAAATGTCTATTCCTTAATAATAAATGAAACTGAAATAGTCCTTAAATAAAAAACGCCCTTAGGGGCGTTTTTTATTTATTCATTATAAGAATTTTTAAACATAAAAAATCTAAAGAAGTTATTTTATCATCTGCATTTATATCAGCTGATTTTAGAGGAATTTTAGTTAATAATTTTGTTCCGTTTAAATGAGAACGCAGTTGTTTGAGATCTAAAATATTTATAATTCCATCGTTGTTTATATCTCCAATAGTATATACTTCCTCCAATATAGTTGTTTCTGAAGTAGTAGTTTGAGAAGATGTTGATGTCATTTTGGTTGTAATAAAAGTATTTGGTGTGGCAGAAGTTTCATTTTTAGTAGTTGTTTCAGAAGTAGGAATAGTTGTTGTTTGAGGAGGAGCTGTAGTTGTTACAGTTGTTGTACTTATTTGAGTAGGTGAGGTTGTTTTTTCGGTTGCTATAGTTGTAATAGGGGTTGTAGCTGTTTCTAGAATAGTACTTCCTTGATTGTTAACTATGTTAGGACTGTTGATTTCTATTTTTTTTGCATAATCAATGCAAATCCAACATATTTTATCATTATATATTGTTTTTCCCCAGTTGCCATTAATTTCGTAAACATCAACAATTGTATTTGGAGCAATAATTCCATAAGAAGAATATGTTGTATTAGGGCCTGAACGATAGTTTAAATCACTGGTTATGTTATATAAATTAATAATATCTTTTTCAGAAATAGATTGAATTGCATAGTCTAAGCAAATCCATCCAGTAATATTCTTGTAAGTTAATTTACCCCAAGCTCCATTTGTTTCATCTATAGTAACTAAGGTATAAATGGGGATAGATGATAAAATAGAAAAATTTATACCCGCACCACTTCTAAAATTTAAAGGACTTGTAGTTATATATTTTCCTGGATATTTTGATTTAACAGATGTAGTAATTATAGATGTTGAGGGGGGGATAGTTGCACTAGTTGTCCTTGATGTTGCTGGAGTTGTAGTGGTTGCATTATTAGCATTTGATGTTGCTGGAGTTGTGGTAGTTATATAAGTAGTATTTGAGGTAGTTATAGTTGTTGATTTACTTGTTGTAGTTGTTGTTATGGTTGTAGTTGGTGTATTTGTGTGATTTGGTGCGTTTTTCAACCCTTTGTAAATTCTTATTCTGCTAACACCTGATGTATTGTATTTTTGAAATAAAACGTTTGTATTTGTTCTTGCTGGATCGATCATATAAACGGTACTATCTTTAACTTTATCAACTGCAACCCAATGTGTTCCATCATTTACTCCTAAAATCAAATGATATCCGTTGTCAAGATAACTTTTTATTTCATCTGTTTTTTCTGCTGGGGTAGTTCCGATTAACATTGCTGATTTTACAAATTTAAAATCTGGTACCATTTCATTTGCTTTTGCCCAAAATAGGTTTCCATATGAATCAAACCCTTTGTTAGCGTTTAAAAAATTGCATAGTATGCCAGGATTAAAATTTGCTTCAGTTCTGCATCCAGAATGGACTACAAGGATGGCTAAGGATGTTACTGCACAACCTATTTGGGCCATGTTTTCTCTGCTTTCACTTAAATAAATATTAGCCCATCTTGGATCACTTTGCTTCCAAGTTACATATTCTCCAGTAACTGTTGCTGCACTTACGAACTGTACTTTTTTAAAAGTGTCAGTATAATTAAAAAGCAATAAAAAAACTAAAAATAAAGACATTGTTTTTTGAGAAAATAGCTTTTGTAACATTCATATCATCCTTTCGTAATAAAATAAATAAAAAAATTATTAAAAATAAACAAAATATAAACAAATATTTGTCTCATAGTTGTATTATATCATATAAATGTTTCTAAAATATGAACAATTCTTGACTTTTGAATTTTTTTGTTACTAATTTGTAAATAGTATTGTACAAAAAAATTGATTTTTACAATAAAAAAATTAAATTGAAAATAACTAAAATACTTTACAATTATCAAATAACATGATATAATCATTAATGAAAATCAAAATAAATGTGTATATTTTAGTCATTTTAACAAACTATTTCATTATAATATTGTTTATTTTTTTACATTTTTTTTTTTGATATTTTTAATAAAAAATATAATTATACAATTTGGAGGTTTTGAATTTGAAAAAAAAGTTTAAAAAATTATTGGCATTAATCGGCTCGGTAGTTATTTTAGGGAATGCTATGATGAATCCATTTTCTGCTTTTGCAAGACAAATTTTAGGACAAACTGATTTTGATAAAGGCATCAGTTTACCTTGGCATATAGTGGAATCTGGAACAGCTAGTATGGATTTTGAAATGGTAGATGGAAAATTTAAAATACTAATAAATAATCCAGGTGGGATTTCAAATGGCGGAGAAGATAGGTGGGATTGTCAATTTAGACATAAGGGACTTAAGTTAATTAAAGAACATACTTATGAAGTTTCTTATGAAATATCGGCATCACGTGCAGGACAATATTTTACTAAAATAGGAAACTATGATTCTACAACTGTAGGGACTGCAAACGCAGGAGAAATTTGGCACAGTAATGGTTTGGATCTGTATACAAACAGAGAACAGTCTTACAGTAACGGATGGGATCTTATAAAAATAGAGGCTGGTGAAACCAAAAAAGTTAAAATGAGATTTAAGCCTCTTGAAAGTTTAGATGTAGCAGAATGGGCTTTCCATTTAGGTGGAGATGGACAATATACTTTTGGTGGGTGTTTTCCAGCTGGTACAGTTGTATATTTTGACAATATGTCTTTAATTGATTTGGATGCCCAAGATGGTGATTATGAAGATGGTGATTTATTTGTAAATAATGATATAAGCTTAAATCAACTCGGATATTTTCCAGAGTTACAAAAAAAAGCCACATATGCTATGTTTGAAGGTGAAGAAAGAACACCTTTAGACGACAAAGAAGAAAAAGCATTTACCATTGAAAAAGATGGAGAAGTAGTTTATACTGGAAAAACACAATACAAAGGATTTGATCCGGATTCGGGTAATTATATTCAGGTTCTTGATTTCTCTGATTTTAAAACTGAAGGAAAAGATTATATCATAAAATGTGGAGATAAGACTAGTGTTAAATTTGATATCGGTTATGACATATACAAAGGATTGTATGATGATGCGTTAAATTATTTTTACTTAAATAGAAGTGGTCAAGAAATTGTCTCAGAGTATGTAGTCGCAACAAGATATACGCAGGATCGTTCAAAATTGACTAGAGAAGCGGGGCATGAGTCAGATATTGCTTATGTACAGTCTCAATGGTTAGATAGATATGCTTTAGACGGAGCTGATGTTGAAAAAACATTACCTCAAGATGTAACTGGTGGTTGGTATGATGCTGGTGACTATGGAAAATATGTTGTTAATGGCGGAATAAGTGCATGGACTCTACAAAATATTTATGAAAGAGCTTTGTCAAATGGTATAGCTGATAAATACAAAGATGGAACAGTTTTAATACCTGAAAACAATAACAAAGCACCAGACATACTAGATGAATCTAGATATCAAATGGAATTTATGATAAAAATGATTGTTAAAGATGGACCATATAAAAACATGGTGTATCATAAGATACATGATTTTAAGTGGACGGCTTTAGGACTTAGTCCTGCTGCTTCAGCAATAGTAAAGGATTTATATAGAATTATAAAACCACCATCAACAGCAGCTACTTTAAATTTAGCAGCAACAAGTGCACAGGCTGCACGTTTGTGGAAAGAATTCGATGAAGAATTTGCACAAAAATGCAAAGAAGTTGCTATTAATACATATGAGGCAGCAATTAAAAATCCTACAGTTTATGCTCCAGCTCAGTCCAATACTGGTGGAGGTCCATATAATGATACATATTTAAATGATGATTTTTATTGGGCTGCATGTGAAATGTATCTTTTAACTGATGAAGAAAATTATTTAGAAGATATGAAAAAATCAAAGCATTATTTAGAAATGCCTTCTGACTTGGGAATAGATTCAACAGGGCAAAGAACATCATTTACTTGGGGTTCAACACAGGGCTTAGGTACAGCATCTTTATTGGTTAATTCCGAAAAATTACCACAAGAAATAAAAGAAACAGTAATAAAAAATGTTTGTGATGCAGCGGATGCATATGTATCAATGACAGAAAATCAAGGATATGGAATACCTTTAATGCAAAGCCCTATGTTTGAAAATGGTGGTACAGGATATGATTGGGGTTCTAATTCCGCAGTAGTTAATAATGCTCTAGTTATTGCTATGGCGTATGATATTACAAAAGATAATAAATATTTAAATGCAGTTTCATCTTCTTTAGATTACATTTTTGGAAGAAACCCTATGGAAAATTCTTATGTAACTGGTTATGGTGAGAATCATACAAAATATCCCCATCATCGTTATTGGGCATTTCAGTTAGATCCTAATTATCCTATAGCTCCAAGTGGAGTTCTATCTGGAGGTCCAAATTCTGCTATGCAAGATCCTTATATACAGGGTATGGGTTATAAAATTGGTGAAGTTCCTCCTCAAAAATGTTATTTGGACAATATTGAATCGTATTCAACAAACGAATGTACAATAAATTGGAATGCTCCTCTTACATGGATTGCTGCATTTATGAATGAATATGTTTCAGAAAATTCAGAAGAAACAGTTTATGAATTAGGCGATATAAATATGAGTGGAAATATTGATAACATTGATTTAGTGGATTTATGTCAAGTGTTAATTAAGGAAAAAACATTAAATCAAAGTCAAAAATCATATGCAGATTTAAACAATGATAGTCAAGTAGATATTGCGGATGCTATTATTCTAAAACAAAAACTTTTAGGAAGTTAAAATGAAATATATTGTTTAATTACACCAATAAAAGGCGTTTTTGATGATATTTAATAAAAATTCTAAACTTTGCAGCAGTTGAAGGTTCAATAAAATTATAAAAATGAGTAGAGATATAGAAAATCTCTACTCATTTTTATTGTAAACGTTTTCGTTAATAAAATAAAATATATAATAGAATTTATTAAAAAACTTGAATTAAAATGCTTTAAATGTTATAATAATTAAGCGTGCTTTGTCAGATATATTATTAAAAAATTAAATTTTATAGCCGCATAGTACTAATATTTTATTAAACAAGGAGAGTTAATATGGTTCAAGCTTTAGTTGGTGTTATTGCTCAAAATACTACAGCAACCCAAATTTCTGAGGGGATTAGACAGGTGCAACAGTACAACTTCTCAATTGGCATTCTTGCGATGCTTTTGGTTGGTTTTGGTTTTCTTATGGTTTTTGTAAAAAAATATGGTTATTCAGCAACAACAGGGACATATATTTTAGTTGCAACAACTCTTCCGCTTTACCTTTTATTGAGGACCACTGGGATTTTATCAAGTGAGGTAATGAAGGCAGACAGTATAGAATCATTTTTATTTGCAGAATTTGCAGCAGCAGCAGCATTGATTGCAATGGGAGCTGTTTTAGGTAGACTTAAAATTTATCAATATGCTTTATTAGGAATTCTTATTGTTCCTGCTTATATGCTCAATGAAAAACTTGTCATGGATGGTGCTCTTGGAATAACAGAAGGGTTTGTTGATGCAGCGGGTTCTATAATAATTCATACTTTTGGTGCGTATTTTGGAATGGGGCTTATTTCTATGTTGACAAAAGTAGAACATAGAAAGGTTGAAATTGAAAGTGATTCAATTTCAGACAGATTTGGTATGCTTGGTTCAATGGTTTTATGGATTTTCTGGCCAAGTTTTTGTAGTGCAATCGTTCCAGAAGCGGACTTCCAGAAAACGGTTATAAATACCGTGCTTGCATTATGTGGAGCAACACTTTGCACATATTTAACAAGTTTGCTTATTAGAAAAAAAGTTGCTATCGCTGATATTTCAAATGCTTCATTAGCTGGTGGCGTTTCAATAGGTGCGACTTGTAATCTTGTTAGTCCTTTTGTTGCATTTGTAATTGGGTTAATTGCTGGGGCATTATGTGTAATTGGATATACATTTATTCAGCCAGCGTTGCAGAAAAAGCTAAAGGTAGTTGATACTTGTGGGGTACATAATCTACATGGTATGCCTGGAATTGCAGGGGGATTGATTGCAATTTTGGTTGTCCCTTCAGCTGCAAAAGCACAAATTGCAGGAATTTTATTCACAGTTGTTTTTGCATTAATATGTGGAATAATTGCAGGATTTTTAATTAAGTTAACAGGAACAAAGAAAACGCCTTATGAGGATAGTGATGAGTTTTTGATTGATTAATTGATAGTATTAACTTGTATAAAAAAGTGTATTAATGGTATAAGTAAAAAAAATTAAAATCAACGTCAAAAAACCTACAAAATCAGAATAAATTGATTTTGTAGGTTTTTTGTGTGAGATATGGTTTTAATCTAGTTTTTGCGAACAAATTGTACACGATTAAATACAATTTGGCTGAGAATGTAAAAATATCGCTTTGATATAAAACATTAAAAAAATACAATTTAATGTTAGAAAGTTACAGATATAATAAGAAAACATTTTTAGTTGTTGTTTAAATTTAAAATTTTCATAAAAGACATACCAAAAGAGACTATGCTTTCGGAACCTTGATTGAGGTTTAAGCCATTTTTACATATACCATCATAACATGCACCTGTTTGATTATCTATTAAGCATAATTTTTTTGAATTTTGTCCGTTATACCAATTATAGCATGTAATAGCTTTATTTATATAATCTTCGTTTTTGGTTATATCATAATATTCTAAATATGTATGCAGCATTTCACATGCTTCGAGAGGCTGTTGGTCAAACTCGGCTGGAGAGGAACCTTTTACTAACCAGCCATCACAGCCTAAAGGTTGAAAATAATTTTCTTTTATAACTATACTCTCTAGAAAATTCATACTTTCTTTTGCAATATTCAAAAAAAGTTCATTTTTAGTAACTTTATAGGCTTTAAATAATGCCCATGGAAAAAAAGAATTGCCATAAGTCATTGAGTTTTCAAACCAATGCCAATCAGGTTTTTTAAATGAATTATATTGCTCTGCTAAAGATAAAGAAAGATCTTCTATATGTTTATGATTGTTTTTTAAATCTTTTATCAGTGACAAACCGACTATAATATATGCTTTTGCTCTAGGAGAATTTATAGAAGCGATATTTTTATCAGCTTGCTTCAAAATCCATAAACAAGTATTCTTTATATTATTAGGGATATTCACACAAGATATAGTGTGACTTAAGGCCCATATACATCTTCCGAAACAGTCTTCTGAACCAGTCTCCTCAAGAAAATTGCGTTGATAATTCATAAAGTTCATAAACATACCATTTTTATTAATGGAATGGTGAATAAACGATAAATATGTATAGATAAGTTTTAGATATTTTTTTTTTGAAAATTTTTCATAAAGCATAACTGCTAAAATCAATGCTCTAGCGTTATCATCTGTTGTATAACCATGGTTTCTATCTGGAATGCCATATTTGCTATGTTGAAAAATACCCACACTATCTGTTAAAAGAAAAAGATAATTTTCAAAAGTATTTTTATCATATAATTTATTCACAAATCACCTTATATTCACAATTGGTTTTAACTACTTCTTTAAAAACATTAATATAGTTTTGTGCCACGATATTCCAATACATGGTTTTCCCAAGTTTCAAAGTATTTGATTCCATAATTTCTTTTTGTTTAGGGTTTGTTAATATATAGTCCAAATTTTGAAATAATGAATCTGAGTTTTCAAATTCAGCAAGAAGCCCTCTTTGATCTGAAAGCATTTCTGTAGCATATAAATATGGTGTTGAAATGATTGCTCTTCCGTATCCAACTGCATAAGCTAAAGTTCCACTTACTGCTTGATCTCTGGATAAATATGGTGTCATATATATATCTGACATTTGTAAATATTGAATGATTTCTTTTTTGGTAAGATATTTATTTACGAATATAACATTATCTTCGATATGATTTTTAGAAATAATCTCTTTTAACATTTTTCTGTAATTTTCGTTTTTTTGTTCAGGATGTGTTTGCCCAAGGATCAAGTATAATATGTCTTTGTGTTTTTTTTCAACTTTCGATATTGCTTCAATAGCATATTCAATACCTTTTCCTTGACTTAAAAGGCCAAATGTACTAACAATTTGACGATTTTCAAATCCAAACTCTTTTTTTAATGTAGCCCTATCTTTCACAACAATATTAGGAACACCGTGGTGAATAATCTCTATTTTTTCTTTTGGTATATTATATTCTGATATTAATAAATCATTTGTTTTCTTTGCCATAGTTATAATTTTTTTACATTTTTCTCCTAATGCTAAAATTATTGATTTTTGCTTTTCATTTGGTTTTCTTAATATGGTATGTAGTGTAGCTATCATAGGTACATTGATAGCATTTATTAGATCTAATAAATACTCCCCACAATCACCGCCATATATACCATATTCATGTTCTATTAATAATAGATCAATATCAGAATTGTTAATTTTTTCGGCTAAAACAATGTAATCATTTTTATTATTTCTATTTATTTCATCAGAAATTTTGTCACTATAAATCATAGGTATATCATTATTTATAGCTATTACATTTGTATCAACTACTTTTAAAAAATCTATTGCATCGATTAAGTCTTGAGTAAATGTTGCTATACCACATTCTTTTGGTGGAATTGTACTTAAAAAAGCGATTTTTAGGGTTTTGTTTTCAGTCATATAGTTTCTCCTCTTATTTTCATATATTTATTCATAGAAGATTGTTAATACTTTTTTGTGTTAATCATCTTCTTTATAGTTAGGACAGTGATTTATATAATAAAGTAATTCGGATAATTTTGCTGTAGCGAGACAAATGCAAGAATCTGCTCCACCGTAATACATAATTACTAAATCGGTTTTATCATCTATGACCCATCCGCAAGGGAAAACAACATCGCTAACGTCGCCAAATTTTTCGCAATCTGATTCTGGACCAAAAATCCATTCTTTACTTCTTCTCAAAACAATCGTTGGATTATTTAAATCTAGTAAAGCAAGTCCTAAACGATATATTGCTCCAGCTGCTGTACTTTTAACGCCATGATAAAGTATAAGCCAACCGTCAGGGGTTTCTAAAGGTGGTGCAGAAAGGCCTATTTTATTTGCATCCCAGCATCCACCATGCCTAGCGTTTAATAAAATTTGATGTTCACCCCAACTTTTCATATCGGAAGAGCTGGATATCCATATATGTGCTCGGTGTCCTTCCGAACTAGGTCTATGAATTAATAAGTATTTGTCATTAAATTTCCTTGGAAATAGTGCACCATCCTTATCATCAGGTGATGTAATCGAACCTTGTTTTTCAAAAGTTACAAAATCTTCTGTTAATGCTAAAGAAATAAGAGGCCCTGTTCTAGAAAATGAAGTATATACAATTGCATATTTGTTTAGATCTTGCATCCAAGTTATTCTTGGATCTTCAATTCCCCATCTTTCTTCAGGAAATATATCAGGTTCTCTTTTAAGTGTTGGTGAGTTATCAAATCTCCAATTTGACACTCCGTCACTACTTGTTGCTCTTAATAAATGTGAAAATCCTTGTCGGTCTTCAACTCTTGCAAGTAATAAAATGCTTTTATTTATAATAGTTACTCCAGGATTAAAAACAGTATGGGCGGGGTATGGCAAATCCGTTGCTTTTATTACAGGATTATTTTTATATCTTTTAAAAAGTTCTGGATATGAATTTGGGAATTGTTCTGATTTTATAATTGTATTCATAATAAGCTCCTTCACTATGTGTATTTTTATGGTGTTAGTTACTGTTGTTTCTTTTAATAGTCATTGGTAAAATGAACACAATAAAATATGAAAGTACGAACAAAACTAAATTTCTTTCAATATATGAAGCTATTTCATAACCAAGGTTTTTTTCTAAAAACATCTCTTTGATTTTTTTCTTATTTGAGTTCTTCATAATTTTTACATCCTTTTCTACAATTAAAACAATATCATGATTTATAAAATTTTGATATCGAATATTGGTTATCCGGAGAATATGGATTGTCCATATATAATTAAAGAGTGATAGCTTATATAAGCATACCACTCTAAAATTTATGAGATATTTATATTGTTAAGAAACAACACTATATTTTCTACAACTATTAACATCATTTTTAAAATGGCCAATTGAATACTGAATTCTATCTCCTTCTTTTGTTAATAAATTAAATTAATAGGAATTATTTTGTAATAAATAATTAAATATAAAAAATTTCAAAATATTATTAAAAAATCCATTTTTATACTGCGGTTCTATTTAAGTATACATCAATTAATACTATTTGTCAAACTCTATAAAATTTTATTTGGTTAAATTTAAAAATCGAAAATTTTCATAGTAAATGCAACTTGAAAAATAACTTTTTTGAAAATAATAAAGTATTTATTAAAAATATATTGACATTTTATTATTAAAAAATTATAATAACAAAGTTGTAAAAAAAATATAAATTAAAGAGGTATTGAAATGAAAAAAATTATATTAATAATGTCTACATTTTTGAGCTTAATGGCGTTATCTGGCTGTGGGAAAATAGATGTATCATCATCAAGTTCTAATCAAGTGTTTGAAAGAAATGAAGTTAAGAATTCAGAAGAAGCAATTGATTTACTTAAAAAAGGAAATGAAAGATTTGTAAATAATAGTTTGTTAAATGATAATTTTTCACAAGAAAAAAAAGAAGATTTATTGTCAAATGGTCAGCATCCATATGCAGTTATTTTAAGTTGTTCTGATTCAAGAGTTCCTCCAGAATTGATTTTTGACCAAGGGTTAGGTGATCTTTTCATAATAAGAAATGCTGGAAATGTATTAGATGAGGTTACTTTAGGAAGTGTAGAATATGGTGCCGAACACTTAAATATACCTCTAATTGTGGTTTTAGGACATGAAAATTGTGGAGCTGTAAAAGCCGCAGTTGAAAGTAAAGATGAAGATAAATTAGAAGGTAATATAGCTAGTATAGTGGAGAAGATAAAAGTTCCGCTTAAAGAGGTTAATAATAGTTCCGTAGAGGAAAATGAGCTTTGTAAATTGTGTGAAGATGAAAATATTAAAAATTCTGTAAAAATAATAAAAGATGATCCAATCATAAAAGAATTAGAAGAAAAGGGCGTTACAAAGGTAATTGGAGCAAAGTATGACTTGGATACAGGAAAAGTAATTTTTGATTAATATATAAATAATTAAAAAATACAATTAAATTTAAAAGTTAATATTTACTTGTTAAATATTTTAATTTTTTAATAAAAAACACTTGACAAAAAACAATATTATAGTATAATTAATTAATGTGTGGTGCTTTATTAGACTGCATAAATTTTATATGAAGGAGGAAAAATATGCCTACATTTAACCAATTAGTTCGTAAAGGTAGAGACGTTTTGGAGGTTAAGTCAACTGCACCAGCTCTTCAAAAAGGCTATAATGCAAAAAGGAAGACTACAACTAATCAAAGCTCACCTCAAAAACGTGGGGTATGTACAGCAGTAAGAACAGCTACACCTAAAAAACCTAACTCAGCTATGAGAAAAATCGCCAGAGTTAGACTTACAAATGGTCATGAAGTTACAGCTTACATTCCAGGTATAGGTCATAACCTACAAGAACATAGTTCTGTTCTTATAAGAGGTGGACGTGTTAAGGATTTACCTGGTGTACGTTACCACATTATTAGAGGAACTCTTGATGCACAAGGAGTTGCAAAAAGAATGCAAGCTCGTTCAAAATACGGTGCAAAGAGACCTAAAGCAGGAGCTGCAAAATAGTTCTTGTTTTTAATTCAATAGGATACAACTACCACAAAGATTTGATGTGGAGATTATATAGATATATGAGCTTCTACATTGGTCTGACGGGTGACCGTAAAACGGTTAAACGAGTACCTATGATTTCATTAAATATTATATGAAGGAGGGAAGCGAAAATGCCAAGAAGAGGTAAAATCGCAAAGCGTGATGTTTTGCAAGATCCATTATACAGTTCTAAAATTGTAACACGTCTAATAAACAACATAATGTTAGACGGTAAAAAGGGTGTTGCACAAAAAATAGTTTATGGAGCATTTGAAATTGTTTCTGAAAAGACAGGTGAAGAAGCTCTACAATCATTTGAAAAAGCAATGGAAAATATTATGCCTGTTTTAGAAGTTAAAGCTCGTAGAATGGGTGGTGCTACATATCAAGTTCCTATGGAAGTTCGTCCAGAAAGACGTCAAACTTTAGGATTAAGATGGATTACAAAATATGCTAGACTTAGAAATGAAAAAACTATGAAAGAAAGATTAGCAGGCGAGATATTAGACGCTATTAATGGTAGTGGTGGAGCATGTAAAAAACGTGATGACACACATAAAATGGCTGAAGCTAATAAAGCATTTGCACACTATCGTTGGTAATTGGAAGTTCATATTAATCATGGTTTTAAATCATAATGGAGGAAATTATTATGCCAAGAGATTGTTCACTTGAACAAACAAGAAATATTGGTATAATGGCCCATATTGATGCGGGTAAAACAACTACAAGTGAACGTATACTTTATTATACAGGTATAACTCATAAAATCGGTGAGGTTCATGAAGGTGCTGCAACAATGGACTGGATGGAGCAAGAGCAAGAAAGAGGTATCACAATTACTTCTGCTGCTACAACTGCTTACTGGGCTGGCCATAGAATCAATATTATAGATACCCCTGGACACGTTGACTTTACAGTTGAAGTAGAGCGTTCTTTAAGAGTGCTTGATGGTTCTGTAACAGTTTTTTGTGCAAAAGGTGGGGTTGAGCCTCAGTCAGAAACTGTTTGGCGTCAAGCAGATAAATATAAAGTTCCTAGAATGGCCTATGTAAATAAAATGGACATTATGGGTGCTGATTTCTATCGAGTAGTTGAAATGATGAAAGATAGATTAAAATGTAATGCAGTTCCAATTCAACTTCCAATAGGTTCAGAAGATACATTTAAAGGTATCGTAGACTTAGTTGAAATGAAAGCTTATGTTTATTATGATGATCTTGGAAAAGATATAAGAGTAGAAGAAATTCCAGAAGATTTAGCTGAAAAAGCAGCTGAGTATCGTAATTCTCTTCTTGAATGCGTTGCGGAACAAGACGATGCTCTTATGGAAAAATTCTTTGCTGAAGAAGAATTAACTATAACAGAAATAAAAACTTGTATTAGAAAAGCTACTATCTCAAACTCAATGATTCCTGTAGTTTGTGGTACTTCATATAAAAATAAAGGCGTTCAAAAATTATTGGATGCAGTTATAGATTATATGCCAGCACCAACAGATGTTGAAGATATAAAAGGTATTAATCCTGATACTGGAGAAGAATGCACTCGTCCATCTTCTGACAATGAACCATTTGCTGCTTTGGCATTTAAAATAGCTACTGACCCATTTGTAGGTAAATTATGTTTCTTCAGAGTTTACTCTGGTTCTATAAATGCTGGTTCAAACGTTTTAAATGCAACTAAAGACAATAAAGAGAGATTAGGACGTATATTACAAATGCATTCTAATCACAGAAAAGATATAGACACAGTTTATGCTGGTGATATTGCTGCTGCTGTTGGATTGAAAAATACAACTACAGGTGATACTTTGTGTGACGAAAAAAATCCTGTAATTCTAGAATCTATGGATTTCCCTGATCCTGTTATTAATCTAGCTATTGAACCAAAAACTAAAGCTGGTCAAGAAAAAATGGGTCTTGCTTTATCTAAGCTTGCTGAAGAAGATCCAACATTTAAAACTTGGACAGATGAAGAAACTGGTCAAACTATCATTGCTGGTATGGGAGAGCTTCACTTAGAAATTATCGTTGATAGATTATTGAGAGAATTTAAAGTTGAAGCAAACGTTGGTGCACCTCAAGTTTCGTACAAAGAGACAATTAAAGGCGAATCCGATGTTGATCATAAATATGCTAAGCAATCTGGTGGTAAAGGTCAATACGGTCACGTTAAGATTAGAGTTTCACCAAACGAATCAGGTAAAGGCTATGAATTTAAAAATTCAATCGTTGGAGGATCTATTCCTAAAGAATATATTCCAGCAGTTGATGCAGGTATAAAAGGTGCATTGCAAACTGGTATACTTGCTGGATATCAAGTAGTTGATGTCAAAGTTGAATTATATGATGGATCATACCATGATGTTGACTCTTCCGAAATGGCATTTAAAATGGCTGGTTCTCAAGCTATTAAAGAAGCAATGAGAAAAGCTAATCCTACTATTCTTGAACCTATTATGAAAGTAGTAGCAATAGTTCCAGAAGATTATATGGGAGATGTAATTGGAGATTTAAACTCACGTCGTGGACAAATTTTAGGTATGGAAGCTAGACCTGGTGCACAACAAATAAATGCACTTGTGCCACTTTCAGAAATGTTTGGTTATTCAAATGATCTACGTTCTAAGACCCAAGGTAGAGGACAATATTCAATGGAACCACATAGTTATATTGACGTTCCAAAGTCTATTTCTGAAAAAATTATTAGCAATAGATCTAAATAAGTTATATTGTTTTCAAAGGCTATGTTTTAAAATATATACAATATATCAAAAATAAAGCTAAAAAATAATAAAAACTAATGCTGATATTATATATTAAAGATAATTTGAACATTTTTTTAAAAGACTTGAAATTTTATATAATATCTGATAAAATAGATATTATAAATTTTTATTAATTATTGATTATGAGGAGGAAATTCAAATGGCAAAGGCTAAATTTGAACGTAACAAACCACATGTTAACATTGGTACAATAGGTCACGTTGACCACGGTAAAACTACTTTAACAGCTGCTATCACAAAAACACTTTCATTAAAAGGTTTCGCAAAATTTGAAGCTTATGATATGATTGATAAGGCTCCAGAAGAAAGAGAACGTGGTATCACTATCAATACTGCTCACGTTGAGTATGAAACTGACAATCGTCACTATGCTCACGTTGACTGCCCAGGACATGCTGACTATGTTAAAAACATGATTACAGGTGCTGCTCAAATGGATGGTGCTATCTTAGTTGTTGCTTCTTCAGACGGTCCTATGGCTCAAACAAAAGAGCATTTACTACTTGCAGGACAAGTTGGTGTTCCTTACATTGTAGTATTTATGAATAAAGCAGACCAAGTAGATGACGAAGAGTTATTAGAATTAGTTGAAATGGATATTCGTGAAACTCTTGATAAATATGATTTCAATGGTGATGAAACTCCAATCATTAAAGGTTCAGCTTTAAAAGCTTTAGAAGCTCCAAATGATTTAAATGATCCAGCTTACAAATGTATTCTTGATTTAATGGCTGCTGTTGATGAATATATTCCAACTCCAGAAAGAAAAGCTGATCTTCCTTTCTTAATGCCAGTAGAGGACGTATTTACTATTACAGGTCGTGGTACAGTTGCTACAGGTAGAGTTGAAAGAGGAAGAATCAAACTAAGTGATGAAGTTGAAATCATTGGTTTAAAAGAAGAAAAAACAAAAACTGTTGTTACAGGTATCGAAATGTTTAGAAAACTATTAGATTATGCTGAAGCAGGAGATAACATAGGTGCGTTACTTCGTGGTGTTCAAAGAGCAGATATCGAAAGAGGACAAGTTCTTTGTAAACCAGGCTCAATACTACCACATACAAAATTCGGTGGTCAAGTTTACGTATTGAAAAAAGAAGAAGGTGGACGTCATACTCCATTCTTTAACAACTATAGACCACAGTTCTATTTCAGAACAACTGACGTTACTGGAGTAGTTACTTTACCAGCAGATAAAGAAATGTGTATGCCTGGTGATAATGTTGAAATTAGTGTTGAACTAATCACACCTATCGCTATTGAAGAAGGTTTACGTTTTGCTATCCGTGAAGGTGGACGTACAGTAGGTTCAGGCGTTGTAACAAAAGTTAACGCTTAATATTTATATAAAAAACAGTCATCTTCATGATGGCTGTTTTTTAGTTACTATTCAGCCACAAAAGGCAAAGTTTACAATTTTGTAGAGTTTTGCCTCTGTGGAGTCGCCCTGGTTTTTCGGTCGCTCTGGACCTTCGGTAAAAGACCTATGCTTTATACATATGGCTGAATAGCAATGAATACTATCCTTTTTTCATGTAATTTTGCATAAAAAACTTGACTTTTTTTTGTTATGTGGTATAATTAAATATATTCTCATCTTTGACACTTAAAAAAGAAAAACCCTTCATAAACCTCGTAAAATCGAAGTTTATGAAGGCTTTTTAGTTATAAAAAAGTGAGTACTTTCACTTACTTTTTGTGGAAATTAAAATTTTTTTCATTTCCTTATTAGTCACAATCTGATAGTC
>Ga0209373_10000697_pt1 | contig 48523 bp, 40 predicted proteins | sample Higcelweek5metaG_FD_187173 | JGI IMG/M metagenome (GOLD analysis project Ga0209373, IMG submission 187173) | Freshwater pond sediment microbial communities from the University of Edinburgh, under environmental carbon perturbations - High... | ecosystem: Environmental > Aquatic > Freshwater >... | reverse complement strand
TAATCCCGCCAAAAGGTGAAACGGCTTGACTTTTTAGTATTTTCATGTCGGTATTTGTTGCAACACCAATTTAGGTGAAAATACTTTAGCTGTAAAACTCTATTCAATAAAGTTTTACAGCTTTTTTTAACAAATCCTTGCGGAATCTAGGTACAATCGTGCGGTAGCAGGGGTGGAGAAGATGGGTTAATATTTTGATTTGGCTTCTCTTATCTCTTTCTCAAAAGGGTTCTGATTCACAGGAAAATATTTATATACAGAATCAGGATAAATCTCTTTATTAAAATCTAATACACTGTTTTTTGGATTATCTGGCAAGTAATAAACAATATAAAACTTGTTTTCTGGATAAAAATCTTCTGGCGTTGGAAACCAATGTGTAAATTTATATTTTGAAACATAAAAATAGTATTCTGCAGTTCGTCCTGATGATCTCCCAACTGCCTTAGTTTTATAAACATAAGCAACGGATTTACACCCTACTTTTATTAGTCGTTTAAAATTATTATTGTAATATAATCGTCCAGCGATAGTAATAAGAATAATCGAAGCAATAAGTAATATAAGGCGATACTTACTAAAAAAAGATTTAATTTTTTCCATAATTAGATAAATAATGGTAGTATATAACTAATTTTCTATTTCATTTTTATACTCAATAAAGGATTTATTAGTTTCACTTACGCTTTCAATTTTAGTTTTAACAATAATTGCATTATGCATTGCCTTTTCTTCATCAAAGTAATCATTTATTATTCCAGAAATTGCTTGCTCCACTGCATCTTTTGAAATATCCACCAATTTTTTAAAGCCCTCACTTTTTACAATCTGGTTCATGCTTGTAAAGATAGGCTCAAAAGTTGGTGAAAGACCTTGTGAAAAAGTATTTACGTTTACCTTGCTCCAAATAATTAATTGGTTTGCAATATCTTCTGCCGGAACACCCGACCAGCGAGGGGATCAGACCAGCGTGATAAGGTTATAAAATAGGAAGTTAATATTTTGATTTGGCTTCTCTTATCTCTTTCTCAAAAGGGTTCTGATTCACAGGAAAATATTTATATACAGAATCAGGATAAATCTCTTTGTTAAAATCTAATACACTATTCTTTGGGTTATCTGGCATGTAATAAACAATATAAAACTTGTTTTTGGGATAATAGTGTTTTGGTGTAGAACTTTCATTTTTGTACTTATATTTTGAGAGATAAAAAAGAAATTTAGCATGAGATGCTGTTGTTCTACCTAATGGTCTATCATCGTAAACATAGGCGACTGATCTATTCCCCTCTTTTTTAACTCGGTAAATGTTATATTTATAATACAATCTCCCAGGTACAAATAAAACAATAATGCCTCCTATTACTAAAAAATGGATATATTTCTTGAAGAATTTATTAATAATTTCCATGTCTAAAATGTAAGAGTTCTAATATTTAATTTTCAATTTCTTCTTTAAAATCCTTAAATGATTTGTCAGTTTCACTTACACTTTCAATTTTAGTTTCAACATTAATGGCATTATGTTGAGCACTTTCTTCTTTAAAATAGCCATTTACTATGTCAGAAATTATTTGCTCAACTACATCTGCTGAAAGATCGGTAAATTTTTTAAAGCCAACTCCCACTACCCCTCGTTTGCAACGAGGGGTTTGCTACGAGTCGTTTGCAACGACAACTATGTCACGACCACAACATCTATCACTCCACCCAAAGATGCATAGTTTTTTGCTGAACTGAAAAGATAATCCTCGGCTTTTTCCACAATCATTGCTCTAACTGGATTTTCATGTACATAGTTTATCCGTTGGTCTATCATCTCATTGTTGTGCAATTGTATTGGGTGGCAACCCTCCTGCCAAAATTTGTAATTGGTTATCCTATTATCATATTTACCCGCTTCGCGCAATGCTGCTAATATCCAACTTCTGCGGCTTTCTGGTTCGTCCCAAATCTTTTTTAGTATGGTTTTGGTCGTATGTTTTTTAAAATCACGCACAAATTCGCTTAATTTATAAGGCTCGTTTGTTTGGCAAACCAAGTGAAGATGGTTGGTCATTAAACACCAAGCAAAAAGACGTAACCCTTTTTTCTTTTGGCAATATTCAAGCGCGTTGGCAATCTCAATTTTGTAGCTTGCACGCGTGAAGATATCTATCCAATCGATAACGGTAAACGTAAGGAAATGCACCGCATGTTGATCGTGGATGATGTAGTTTTCGGATGACATTTTTGCTTTTAAGATAGGAACTTTTTAATAAATGTATTGATAACGTGTTGCATTCCTCTCGTTAAAAACGAGTTGCGGCTTCCCCCTCGTTTCCGCTACGCTCAAACGAGGGCGAGTTGGGAGACATGGCTTTTTGCTTTAAAGATAAAAGAAATCGATCTTTTATAAAAGCCTTCTGCTGGCTTGTTACATTCTTCTCGTTGCAAACGAGTCTGCGCTAACCCCTCGTTGCAAACGAGGGGGAGTTGGGGTTCACGCTCCGCGTGATTAGGTGTCGTCAAAGACGACTTTCGACAAACCCCTCGTTTCCGCTACGCTCAAACGAGGGGGAGTGGGGAAAAGCGCAATGGAAACTCTTTTTTCTGAGGGATGTTGCTTTCTCATATTTTTTTTGCCATTTTTCATTACTTAAACCTGTTAATTATGAAACATATCAACTTAGTTGTCATTTTGGCTTTGATTATTTGCTCGTGTACATCAAAAAAGGCTTCAAAAGAAGAGTGGATTCAGCTCTTCAATGGTAAAAACCTCGATGGGTGGGATATTAAATTTACTGGCTGTCCTGCTGGTGAGAACTATAAAAATACGTTCCGGGTCGAAAACGGAATACTGGTGATGAGCTACGACAATTACGACAGCTTTACGAATCAGTTTGGACACCTGATCACCAAAAAAGAGTATTCACATTACAAGTTGAGGGCCGAATACCGAATAATGGGCGAGCAAATGAGAGGCGCGCCAACATGGGGTTATCGAAATAATGGGGTAATGGTTCATTGCCAATCGGCCGAAAGTATGGCGCTCGATCAGGATTTCCCGGTGAGTATCGAAGTACAATTGCTTGGAGGAATTGGTGATGACAACCGCACCAACTTGAATGTTTGTACTCCTGGAACATTGATTGACATAAACGGGAAAACCTTGTACGATCACTGTTATAACTCGGAACTGAAAGTGCAAAATGGTGAAGATTGGAGGGTTATAGAGTTGGAAGTTGAAGGCGATTCTATTGTCAAGCACATTTCTGACGGACAGGTGGTATTGGAATATTCTCATTTGCGCCTCGATCCGCAAGCACCTTACTATCAAAAATTACTTTCTACCGAAACAGGTGATCGACTGAAGAAAGGGCACATTGCTGTTCAAGCTGAAAGCCATCCTTCAGAATTCAGAAAAATTGAAATTCTTGATTTATCGGAAGGGTGCAACTAAAAAATTCCAAAATCCAAATCCCCAAGAATATGGGATTTGGATTTTGAATAATATTATTCTACAGTTACCGATTTTGCTAGATTTCGAGGTTGATCGACATCACAGCCTTTCAAAATTGCAACATAATAGGCAAATAGTTGCAATGGTATTATTGCCAGTAATGGAGTAACTACGGGGTCAGAGACGGGAATTTCAAAAATATCGTTGACCATCCCTTTTAAGCCATCATCACCTTCAGAAACCACCGCAATGATGTTTCCTTTTCGTGCTTTTACCTCTTGAATATTGCTTACAATTTTTTCGTAGTAACGGTCTTTTGGTGCAACCGCAATAACTGGTAAATTGCTGTCGACTAGTGCAATTGGTCCGTGTTTCATTTCTCCGGCAGCATATCCTTCAGCGTGGATATATGAGATCTCTTTCAGTTTCAAAGCACCTTCAAGAGCGACAGGGAATAATGATCCTCGTCCAAGGAATAAGGCATTGATGCTGTCGGTATATTTCGATGCAATTTCTTTAATGTGTGGGTGTGAAATTAATATTGTCTTAATTTTTTCAGGTACATCCATCAAGTCGTTAATGATGGAAAAATATCTTTCATCGGCCAGTGTCTTTTTCCCACGGGCAAGTTTTAACGCGAAAAGTGTCAGCACTGTAACTTGAGCCGTGAAGGCTTTGGTAGATGCAACCCCAATTTCAACTCCGGCATGGGTATAAACTCCGGCATTTGTTTCGCGTGCAATGCTTGACCCTACAACGTTGCATATACCGAGTACCAGAGCACCCTTCTCTTTTGCCAGTTTGATGGCTGCCATTGTATCGGCTGTTTCACCACTTTGGCTAATGGCCAAAACCACATCGTCTTCGCGAATTATTGGGCGGCGGTACCTGTATTCCGAAGCATATTCTACTTCAACCGGAACCCGGGCATATTCTTCAATCAGGTATTCACCAATAAGTGCGGCGTGCCACGAAGTTCCGCAAGCAATAATTACAATTCGTTTTGCATCGAGAATGCGAGGCATCACGTCAGACAAACCACCGAGTACAATTTCTTTAGTTTCGGGATCAATTCTTCCTTTGAACGAGTCGGAAATTGTTTTTGGTTGTTCGAAAATTTCTTTCAGCATAAAGTGGTCGTACCCATTCTTTTCGAGTTCGCCTACACTAAGTTCGAGTTGCTGTATTTCTGGTTTGAGTTCACCATCGTCATCAACAGTTTTAAGGGTGAAACTGTTTTTGGTGAGTACAGCCACATCGTTATCGTTGAGGTAAACCACACTGTTGGTATATTCAATCATTGGTGTGGCATCCGATGCAATGAAGTATTCGCCTTTGCCAATGCCAATGGCCAATGGACTACTTTTTCGAGCAGCAATCAGTTTGTTCGGTTCGTCTTTGCACATCACCACCAGTCCGTAGGCTCCGGTAACCCTCGATAATGCCATTCGAACAGCTAATTCTGCATCTATATGGTTGCCTTCGGAATACATATATTCGATAAGGTTAGCCAAAATTTCAGAGTCGGTTTGTCCGTAAAAAACATACCCCTTTTTTGATAAGTCGACTTTCAATTTTTCGTAATTCTCAATAATCCCATTGTGGATAATTGTGAAAAGCCCTTTCATCGAAGTGTGAGGATGGGCATTGATGTCGTTGGGTTCACCGTGTGTTGCCCATCGGGTGTGAGCAATGCCAATATTTGAGAAGGTGTTTTTGTTCGAACAGAAATTTTCCAGTTCGCTCACTCTACCTTTTTTCTTATAAACTTCAATTGTATTGTTTTGAACTAATGCAACACCAGCGGAGTCATATCCTCGGTATTCCAATCGTTTTAGTCCTTTAATTAAAATGGGGTAGGCATTCTGCGAGCCTATGTAGCCAACTATACCGCACATAGATTTTTGAGTTTTTTTAAATTATAGAATAAGGTTCAGCAATATTTATGAAAAACAAACAAAAAAAGAGGATAATTAAACCCTCTTTTAAAAATATGTTATTTTTCTGGTATTATCTTGTCGTAAAATAAATCGTAAGCATCGAGATAGGTTTCTTCTGATTGATATTCTAATACAGGTAATTTGCTTTCGTCAATTGCTTTTTCAATTTCTGGATTAAGGGTTGGACTTCCTTTTATGATTCCATCGGAATATTGAATTGCTAATTTGTTTAAATTGAAATATGTAGGATCTTCAAGAACCTTGAGATCTTTTTTTGCAATGTCTTCCGATTGAACTTTCTGGATGATGCCTTTATCTAATTTTGTAGAAAAGTTATCATCAAAGACAGAATACACAACTTTCGATTTTGAAAAAAGCGGATCGTTGGCAAATGTTTTTTTGATCAGTATTGGAACAAATGCCCCAAACCAACCCTGACAATGGATGAGGTCGGGTGCCCATCGAAGTTTTATAACTGTCTCTAGTACACCTTTAGCAAAAAACAAAGCGCGTTCGTCGTTATCGTCAAACGGTTTGTCCTCTTTATCAGTCATCACATATTTACGGTGAAAATAGTCCTCGTTGTCAATGAAATACACCTGCATTCGGGCCGCCTGAATTGAGGCAACCTTGATAATCAGCGGATGATCGGTGTCGTTTATCACTAGGTTCATCCCCGATAATCGAATCACTTCGTGCAACTGGTTTCTCCTTTCGTTTACACTTCCATAGCGAGGCATAAAGGTTCTAATTTCTTTTCCTCTCTCTTGTATTCCCTGCGGAAGGTAACGTCCTTTTATTGATTTTTCTGATTCGGGTAAGTAGGGTGTGATTTCCTGAAAAATAAACAATACCTTTTTCTTTTCCATTTCTTTCTGCCGAAATTTAACAGCACAAAATTAACAAAATTCTGCAATATTCCACATCGTTTCACAAACAAGGTTGTATTTCAAAAGATTAGATTTTATAGACTTGTTTTCGGTTTTAATTTATTTACTTTGCACTCTATTTAATTTTTCAATGGAACTAATAGAAACGGTTGCTGAGCTAAAACAAGCAGTTGAATTACAGAAACAAAGAGGAAGGAAGATAGGTTTTGTACCTACAATGGGAGCTCTTCACAAAGGGCATTTATCTTTGGTTAACAGGGCTGGATGTGATACTGATTTTGTGGTGGTGAGCATTTTTGTGAATCCTACTCAGTTTAATAATAAAGAGGATCTAAAGCGTTATCCACGAACGCTTGAGGCCGACATGGAGTTGTTAAAAACAACACCTTGCGATCTGGTTTTTGCTCCATCGGTTGAAGAAGTTTACCCTGAAGAAGACACACGCGTTTTTGAATTCGGAACACTTGGAAGTGTTATGGAAGGAGAACACCGCCCAGGTCATTTCAATGGTGTAGCACAGATAGTGAGCAAGTTGTTCGACATGGCTACGCCCGATAAAGCTTTTTTCGGGTTGAAAGATTTTCAGCAATTGGCCATTATCAGCGAAATGGTTCAACAACTGAATATGCCCGTTGAAATTGTTCCTTGCCCAATAGTTCGTGAGGCTGATGGAATGGCATTGAGTTCCCGGAATACTTTACTTAGTGACGATGAGCGAAAGAATGCTGTAACTATTTCGCAAACATTGTTTAAAGCAGTTGAGAAAGCTAAAGATTGTTCGATTAATGAGTTGAAAGAGTGGGTTGTTGAAACAATTGATGCTAATCCTTTTCTCGAAACCGAATATTTCGATATTGTTGACTATAAAAGTTTAGTTTCGATTAAATCTTGGGACTCTTCGGTCAACAAAATAGGCTGTATAGCTGTTCATTGTGGTAAAGTTAGGTTGATTGATAATGTAACTTTTTGAAAAGAGATGTTTATAGAAGTTTGTAAATCGAAAATTCACAAGGTAACGGTTACCGAAGCAAACCTGCAATATGTGGGGAGTATTACCATTGACGAAGATTTGATGGATGCTGCTAACCTTATCGAAAATGAGAAGGTTCAGGTTGTGAATATAAATAATGGAGAACGCCTTGAAACCTATGTGATCAAAGGCGAACGAAGCAGCGGTGTAATCTGCTTAAACGGTCCTGCAGCACGTAAGGTGGCTGTTGGCGATGTGGTAATAATTATGTCGTATGCCTCAATGGATTTTGAGGAGGCCAAATCGTTTAAGCCGTGGTTGGTTTTTCCCGATACTGAAACAAATTCGTTAATATAAAGGAAAAGAGGTTGTTACACCTCTTTTTTTAGTTCTTTATTATTCGTAACACTCGTGTCCCTTTTGATGTTGAAAAATTGCACAAGTAAATCCCGTTTTTCATTTCAATCCCATTTTCGTTACATCCATTCCATTTAAATTGATATTTTCCGGGTGCTAATTCTTCATTTGTTAACGTGGTTATTTTATTCCCAATTAAGTCAAAAACAGAAATTTTGACCCATATTTCAGTCTCTTTTTCTGGAATTGTAAATTCAACTATCGATTCGTTTGTAAAAGGATTTGGAAAGTTTATCAATGAAAAATCTTCAGTATTGATATTGTCGACACCCGTTCTGTATTTTCGCGAGAATAGGTTTTCGGCAGACGTTTCTCCAAATTCATTTTTAGCAACAACCTGCCATGTTATGGTTTCGAAAAAATATAACTTGCTGATGTCTAGTGATATTGTAGTGTCTGCTTTCGATAGGTCGGTTTTTTCAAATACAACTTTATTTTTTTGTGAAACTTTCAAGTCATATGAAGATGCACCAATAGCCCTGTTCCATTTTAAATCGATTTTTGATGTTTCAATTTGAGCATTTTTCAATGGTAAAATTGTAGCAAAAGGGCCTGGTTTTACATCCTCGGTGCTGAATTTCAGTTGTGTTCGATACGAGACAACGTTGTTGAAACTAACCGTAGCCGTAAGCGTGTATTCAGCACCTGGTGTTAATTCATTCTCAAAAGCATTTGGCACCGAAAAAGTATTTGAAGTGGAGCTGAAATATCGCGATGGATATTGGTCTGTACCCGAATTGTTTTCAACAGTCCAATTGTAAGCTGTTGCATTTGTAATAGATCCGGTTTCGAAATCAGGAAATAATTTTACGTCCTGAGCATTTAAAATTGGCTTGACGATTAGTGGTAATTTATTTATTCGAAACGAATTTTCTGAGGCACTTTCAACCCAGATGCTATTTATATCGGCACTCCCTTTTATAAGAAAGAAAAATTTATCGCCATAATATTCATCAACTTTCCAGTCAAGAAAACCATTGGCAATGTAGGCAGGTGCATGATCTTTTTCCCCAATCTTTTTCAGTATATTTTTCAAACTGTCGCACAGATATAGCTGAACAAACTTGATTTCACCTTGTGTTTCCCATTTAATACGGTAGGTTTGTCCAATTTTAAGTCGTTCCCCTTTTATGTTCCAGTTGTCTGTTGGATAAGATGTTGGTGTCTTAACCAAGACTTTCTGGTCGCCAAGAAGTGAGATGTTTTCTGAAGTGAAAGTATAAATCTCACTATCACCATAATCGGTAAGTAAGTCCTTAAGGCTAATGGTAATGGTTCCAGTTGCAGTTGGGGGCAGCGATTGATCAACTACCCACCTGTAGTTGTTGGTTCCTGATGTTGTTGATACTCCATCGGCAATTACCTGCTGTACTCCTTTTTGTTGGTCTATGTAGGTGATTGTTACTTTTTTTCCCAATCCAACTTGTGTCCATTGAATGTTGTTTGCCCTTCCTCTTACAAAATAAGGATCGGTAATTGGTGCAATATTGGTTATTTGATTGTGGAAAACAGTAAATGGATTATCGGAAATATCGAAAATCAATTCGTTATTCGCATTCGTTACTTTTATCAAGCAGTCAGATGAATTAATATCGGGAGCAAACCAATTGTATTCTCCGGTGGAGGCACTGACCTTAGTTGCTATTGATGTATAAGTTTGCCCGTTGTCTTGTGAAAAATAGAGGTTAACTTCACTAACTGTTACAGGAGCAAACCATGTTATTTTTCTATATTGAGAATGTTTAATGTAAAGATCTTCAGCACTTGGCCAGAACAATTGTATGGGTGCTACCTCCATCAGGTCGGTTTTAATTGGTCCAAAAAGTTCTTCCTTGTTTGCTTTGCCAAAGATAATTTCAGCATGGTTGTAGTTGGCGAAATTGCGGATACGCTTTACGGCGTGCCCAGTAAAACCAGAACTGCTCACCGGAACAATACCGTCGTTGGCAAAACCAAAGCTTTGCTTAATTAAGTAACTGCCAAGTAAATATTGTTCGGTAACATTCCCGTTTTCTGGAATAATAAACAAACCTTCAACTGCAGCCGAATAACAAATTGTTTTTGAATCGAACTGGGTATTGCGATTCAAGTTTGTTAGCCAGTCGTTTTTTTCGGTTGGATATTTGTTGTAATCGAATAAATTATCGTAGTTATCCCATCGAAGATCACTTCGGTTCACCTCGTCGTATTTAGTTTCGCTAAAAATCAATCCATCGAGAATAGCTAAAAAAGAGCCCATTCCCAGACCAGCCCTGGCATTTCGTGCATTAAAATTCGCCATTGGTGAGCCATGATGGGGTGATGAAAGGGTAATGAGCAAGTCAACCAATTCTCCACATTTCTTTCCATTGGAATTTCCAGTAGTAAACTGTTGCTCATTCATGTACGAACGGGAGACTAATCCGCCCATGCTATGTCCAATGAGTACGATATTTTTTTCATTGAGTCCGGCTTCTTCAATTTTTTTTTGCAGCTCAAGCGCAAGTTCTTTAACAGGAACTGAATTCGACCAGTACTTTACTAAATAAGGTTTGAAACATCGTTTTAGGTCAGTGTCATTCTTAAGGTAGTTTCTTAGGTTTTCCCAACCCGAGCCACCGGGAGGAGCTGGTTCTCCGGCGAAATTCCAACCGTGGATTAATAAAAGTGGTTTCCGGTTATCGAGAGATAGTTCGGGGCTTACATCTTCAATTGTAACTAAAGAGTCGTTTAAAATTGAGAACAACAATGAGTCTGTAATGGCGGTGTTTTCTGCTGATTGTTGTCCTTTTGCAGTAAAAGTAATGAGCAGAAATATTAAAAATGATATTGAAAAATTTAATGTTTTCATGAGAAAATAATTTGTTTTTAGCTCCCGGATGCTGCACTATCCTTATCTGAATCGCATTTTAAATCGCATCCGTGTATAGCTTGTGCTGTTTTTTAAAGGCGAATGTGCCCATTTCGTTTTATCTGGTTAATTTTTACTAAAATAAACAATTGTACAAAATGAAAATTAAAAAGTGTCAATTATTTCCCTTGCATTTTTTATTTTTAGTAGCAAAGCAACATCTAAATTGAATGAATTTCCCGTTTCAGTTAATATCTTTGATCTCATGGTAAAAGCAAAAACAATATATGTTTGTCAAAGTTGCGGTGTAACTTCAGCCAAGTGGGCTGGTCGTTGCAATTCCTGTGGCGAGTGGAATACCATTGTTGAGGAGATTGAGATAATTGGGAAATCGAAAAGTGTTCCAAATTCCAGTCGTATTCTCGAAAAACCATTAACTCTGGAACAAATTCCAACGGGTAAAATGGATCGGTTTTCGACTGAAAATGCTGAATTCGACAGAGTATTGGGCGGTGGTTTGGTTCCCGGAGCAATTGTGCTTTTGGGTGGTGAACCCGGAATTGGTAAATCAACGTTGGCGCTGCAGGTTGCATTGACGGTTAAACACAAACTTGTGCTGTACATTTCGGGAGAAGAAAGTTTGGAGCAAATTAAGCTACGATCGACAAGGCTTGCAGTGAAAAATTCAAACTGCCTGTTCTTGAACGAAACTTCGCTCGAAAACATTCTGATGCAAATTGAACAGGTGAATCCCGATGTTCTGATTATCGATTCTATACAAACCGTAAATACTGAAATGATTGAATCGAGTGCCGGAAGCGTCTCGCAAATTCGTGAGTGTACAGCTGGTATTATGCAGAAAGCCAAATCGATGGCTGTTCCTGTGATACTTATCGGTCACATTAATAAAGAAGGTAGCATTGCCGGCCCAAAAGTATTGGAACACGTTGTTGATACGGTTTTGCAGTTCGAGGGCGATCGTAACTACATGTACCGGATTTTGCGGGCAAGCAAAAACCGTTTTGGATCGACCAGTGAAATGGGCATTTTTGAAATGCTTCAAAACGGATTGCGCGAAGTTGATAATCCATCGGAGATGTTGCTCAATTCTGAGCATCAAGGGTTGAGCGGCACAGCAGTTGCAGCTACAATCGAAGGTATTCGTCCTTTTTTAATCGAAATACAGGCACTTGTAAGTTCTGCAGCATACGGAAACCCACAGCGTTCATCAACGGGTTTCGATTTGCGAAGGTTGAACATGTTGCTTGCGGTTCTCGAAAAGCGTGCAGGGTTCAAATTGGTTACGAAAGATGTTTTTCTGAACATTGCAGGAGGTATCAAGGTTGTAGATCCGGCAAACGATTTGGCCGTGATTTGCGCGGTGCTTTCATCAAATTTTGATATTGCGATCGATCAAACCATTTGCTTTGCTGGTGAAGTAGGGTTAACAGGTGAAGTAAGGCCAGTGAGTCGTGTAGAACAGCGCATTGGAGAGGCCGAGAAGTTAGGATTTGCCGAAATTTTTGTCCCGTTTTCAAATAAGGGGATTGACTTGAAAAAATACCGGATTAAGGTAATAAGGGTTAAAAATGTAAAGGAAACTTTGCAGCTCTTATTCAATAATAAATAGAGAATGATGAAGAATGCGATACTATTTTTAATAATTGGAATGGCTGTTTTAGTTGGATGCCGCCGCGATCCGTTGCCCAAAGGTGCAATTAAAAAGAAGGTTTTCATCGATGTATTGGTTGATGTGAACCTGGCTGAAGGGATTGTTGAAGACAAGGCCATGCTTAAGCTTGATTCAATAAGTTCAAAATCTCTTTATTTATCTATTCTTAAAAAGCACAAGGTAACCGAAGAACAAATGGTTAAAACAGCTCTTTATTACACCCGTAACCAAAAAGAATACGATAAGGTGTATACCGAAGTTATTACCAAAATAAATGAGTTATCGGAAGCTGAAAATACGCCAAAAGAACCCAACGAGCGGATTGTAAAAGAATTAAAGTAGCAGATGCAAAAATATCGGAAAATAACTGCCAACTTTATTTTTCCTGTCAGCAATAAACCTGTAAAAAATGGGATTTTAGTTCTTGACGAAAAGGGAACTATTCTCGATCTCATCGATAGGCAAGAGGACAATGCCGAAATTGAAGGATTGGAGTATTACAACGGAATAATTTGCCCAGGCTTTGTAAATGCTCATTGTCATCTCGAATTTTCACATTTGAAAGGGGTTATTGCTGAATGTAAGGGCTTAACAGATTTTCTCAATCGGGTTTTTTTACATCGCGAAGACACTTCTGAAAAGTTAATTGAAGCTGCGCGTCAAGCCGATTTGTTCATGTTTAAAAGTGGTGTGGTTGCTGTTGGCGATATTTCAAACAGTGCAAATGTGCTTGAAGTAAAAGAGAAAAGTAAGCTGTTTTACCACACCTTTATCGAAGTCTTTGGGTTTAATCCACAACGGGCTCAACGAGCAATGGAGTATGCCGAATTTGTTTCCCGACTTTACCATGCCAGCAATCAATCTTATTCCATATCTCCACATGCAACCTATTCTACCAGTTACGATTTGCTTGAGCTAATTGGAATAAGTGCAATTGGCAGTAAATTAATCCATTCGCTCCATCATCAGGAGTCGGATGAAGAAGACAAATTGTTCTTCGATAAAACGGGTGATTTGGTTAAACATTATCAGGATAATTTGAAAATTGAAACATCGGGATGGAAACCAACAGGAAAAAGTGCAACCGAATCGATTGTTCCAAGAATTTCGAAAGATGTTCAGCTTTTACTTGTGCACAATACGTATTTAAATGAAAAACATTGCAATTGGTTAATCCAAAACAGATCAGCTGAAAACACCATGCTGGTTACCTGTCCCAAGTCGAATCTTTTTATTGAAAACCGGCTTCCCAATTACGAACTGTGGAAGAAAACCGGTTTTCCAATTTGCGTGGGAACAGATAGCCTGGCTTCGAACGATACCCTTTCGATGTTAGAAGAACTGAAATGCATCAACAGTTGCTATCCTTCAATTTCGTTAAATGAATTACTTAATTGGGCATGCATCAATGGTGCAAAAGCACTTAAGATTGACGATTGGTGCGGAAGTTTTGAAAAGGGCAAAAAGCCCGGAGTAAACCTGATTTCGGGTATCGATTTTAAAACAATGCAATTGACTTCAAATTCAAAAGTGAGGAAGTTGGCCTGATCCACTTTCGCAGCTTAATTCTATCTTTGAAAAAAAAATAATGGCAACATTTCTTTTCGATAAAACTATTTTTGGTCCTGTAAAGAGCCGCCGGCTTGGAGTTTCGTTAGGGATAAACCTGCTTCCGAACGAGAGCAAACTTTGTTCGTTCGATTGCATTTATTGTGAATGTGGGTGGAATCCCGATCCTCGGAAAGTAAAAGCAGTATTACCGTCGCGTTCTGATGTGTATTCTCTTTTGGAAAAAAAACTTGCTGAAATGGTAGCCAATTGTGAGTTGCCCGACGTGATTACTTTTGCCGGAAATGGGGAACCTACCATGCATCCTGCATTTGTCGAAATTGTTGACGATACAATTTTGTTAAGAAATAAATATGCGCCAAAAGCAAGAATTGCGGTTCTTTCGAACTCAACCATGCTTTTCAAACCAAATGTGGTTGAGGCATTGAAAAGAGTTGACGACAATATTTTGAAACTCGATTCGGCTTTTACCGAAACCATTGAGGTAATGAATAAGCCTGTGGGTAAATTTGATTTGAATCGGTTGGTTGAACAACTCGCGGCATTCAATGGTAAGCTGATCATTCAAACCATGTTCTTAAAAGGAAATTTTGATGAAAAACCATTTGATAATACTACAGCAATTGAGGTCGATGCATGGATAAAACTGCTTGATATTATTCAGCCCGAACGGGTGATGATATACACCATAGCCCGCGATACGCCCACGCAATCGCTCCAAAAAGTAACTGAAGAAGAGTTGAATCAAATTGCCCAGAAAGTAAGCAAAATGCTTTCGATCAAGGTCGAAGTTTCGGCATAGCTGCCCAATTTAACGTCAGAAAAAAAGTCATTGGTCTATAGAAACAGCTATGAACCAATGACTTTTTTCTTTTACTTAGATGTAATTTATGCTACAAAAGCTTCAGTTTTATTTTTTTCCCTTTGTATTGTACTTCTTGTTTTGTAACAGCATAATTGGTGCCAATACCATTTTGTTCTGAAACTACAACAACATTGAAGATCCGTTCCGAAATCATTCCTGCAAAACTTCCTTCAATGGCTCCAATCGATAATGTTTTTGTTTTTTCAGAATAGTCGAACAAAATTCGCGTAGAAAGTTTATTGAGATAACCGTTTCCATCGTTTTCATCTTCATATAAGGTAAACGAACCATCGGCTCCTGGATATATTCTGATCTCGATTGGTGAATTTGCACTGTCGGCAAGTGTAGCAAAAGGCAAAATTGTGCCTTGTTTTACAAAAAACGGGATATTGTCGATGGTAACAGGTAACGAAATTTTCTGGTTCCCTGTGTACATTTTCCCAGTGTAGAAATCGTACCAATTGTCTCCAGTAGGTAAATAAATTGGAAGTTCTTTTAACCCCGGAGCTGTAACGGGGCAAACCATCAACGACTTTCCGAGTAAATATTGTTTTTCAATGTCGTGTGTTGGTTCATTGGTTAATGAATCGAATAACATGGAACGCATCATTGATCGATTATTGAACACTACATCGCTTGCCGTAGCGTAAATGTATGGAAGTAATTGATAGCGAAGTTTTATTGCCTTAGCTACTGCCTGGAAGTTCGGATCAGACTCGTTGCCAAGCGACCAAATTTCTTTGTCATCTTTCGAACCACGGAAAACGGGAGTAAGTGCTGCAAACTGATACCAGCGGACCAATAATTCTTCTTTAGATTCAAGCGTGCAGTCTTTTCTTGGTGTTGTGCCTCCAATTGCAGTGCTCCAGTAGGGCTGCCCCGAAAGGGTTGAGGTTATTCCTGCACTAATTTGGCTTGTTAACGTTTCCCAACAACTACTGATTGCTCCCGAAACCAGAAATGTTCCAAATTTTTGGACTCCTGGCAAGTTTGTATGGGTTGGTATACACAGGCGTCGATCGTTGGTGGTTTCTTTAACTTCCTGATATTTTTCTTTTAGCTTGGAATAAGCATATGCATTTAAGAATTTTGAATCGTTAGTTGGTTCATTCATCGTTATTTCCTTTTCTTCCTTAAGGAAATAGTAATCGACAGACGTTTTTGTTTCAACAGGTATACCCAATTGATGATAGCGATCAGTGGCTGTTTTCAATGCGGCTTCGGTAGGATACAAATCGGGGTTAAGCCAAAACCCGTATGCCCATTTGGGGAGTAAAGGAACTTTTCCCGATATTTCCCTTATTTCAGAAATTATCTCGGTCCAATCTGGCCCATAAATGAAAAAGAACTGGATTTCGTCGGCTATATCTGATGTGATTTGCATTCCGGCAGGAGTGTCGGAAAAATGAGTGTCGGAGTAGTTGTCCCATATCAAAGCATATCCGGTTTCGGAGAAAACATACGGTGACGCGATTGCAGCAGTCGATTGTGTTAAATCGAATGATTTTCCGCGAAGATTGTAGCGGGTTGTTTTATCTTCCTGTCCCATTCCATAAATATGCTCTTGTTTATTCAGGAAAAAACGCTGACTTACTTTGAATGAGCCAGGCACTGTTGATGGTTCAAACGAACGGAACGATTCGATCAGCAACTTTTTACCATCACGGCTCAGCAACCTTACAAGTCCATTTTCTTCAATGTTGATCAGTAGTTTTGTTGTGGTTATTTCAATCACGTTCTGGGCATAGCTTGCTTTAAATTTTATCGGGAGCGGACTCCTTTCCCCAATAAGGGTTTGAGAGTTGGAAAAGGTTTCGTTCATTCCCGTTACAATTTTTACAACTCCGGGTGTCCATAGTTCGACTTTTAAGATTTTCGATTTAACACCAATTCCTTCGAGGTTAATAATTACATCATTCCCTTCAATTTTATAAATCGAACGGCCAAATGTAGAAGTAGATATAAGCAAAAATGCGATGAACCAGTATAACGCTTTCATGGTGAAATATTTGTTTAATTATCACATGGAATTTTAATAAAAATACAATCATTTCTGATGTATCTCACTATTTTAAAATTTAATGGTAATAAAATTCTAAGAAAGAGCTTATCAATATTCCAATTCTAACATCAAAATAACATTTTTTTTTGAAGAAAAAAAAGCCCGAATTTCAATAGTGAAATTCGGGCTTTATGATAATCGCAATTTCTTTATTTGGCAATCAGAATTTTATATTCCCATGGTTTCATGGTTATCTCTTTATTTTGTTCTCCTTTGTACTTCTCGCCTGTTAATGCATCGATGTAATTTCCGTTAATCATTTTACAAGCAACGGCATTGGTAACTTCTTTGTTCGATAAATTGAAGATCGACATTACACAATTTTCATCTAAAGTTCGGCTAAATGCAAACAAGCTGTTGTCTTTTGCCATGTGCAGAAAATGGATATCAGATCCAGCTGAACCGTTCCAAAGAGCTTTGTTCTCTTTTTTCAGAGCCACTAATTTTTTATAAAACTCTGTCATTTCGAGGTTGCTCCAGTTAATTGTGTCTTTTTCGAAAAATAAAAGCCGTTTGTGCAACCCTGCTTCTTGTCCGCTATAAATTAACGGAATGCCCGGCATTACAAATGTTAGTGCAGCAAAAGTTCGAGCAGCATCGCCCATTCGTTCGTACTCACTTCCACTCCAACTGTTTTCGTCGTGGTTGCTGGTAAATAACATGGTGTAACTTCCTTCGGGGAAAGTGGTGTCGGCAGCAGCAAAATAATTTTTAATCGACTGGATGCTGTCTTTTCCTTGTGCAATTCCGTTCAGTTTATGGTGAATGCTCCATCCGTAGTTGCAGTTATATGCTTTTATCAAAAAGTCTTTGTGATCTTCGTCTTCAGCTAGCATCCATATCGGCTTGATGCTGTCGAGGGCTGCACGTGAATCATTCCAGAAATCGGTTGGAACACCCCAGGCAACATCGCAGCGGTAACCGTCGATGTCGGCTTCTTTGATCCAAAATTTAAGAGCATCGATCATTGCAGCACGCATTTCAGGCACATCGAAGTTTAAATCGGCAATGTCGGCCCATTCTGGGTTTGGTGGAATAATTTTACCAAGGGAATCTTTGGTGTACCATTCAGGATGTTCTGTTATCCATTTATTATCCCATCCGGTGTGGTTGGCCACCCAGTCGAGAATTACTTTGAATCCCAGATTGTGGGCTGTGTTTACCAGATGTTTAAAATCGTCCATATTCCCAAATTCAGGGTTTACACCTTTGTAGTCGGCAACGGCGTAGTACGATCCCAATGAGCCCTTACGGTTTATTTCTGAAATAGGATGAATGGGCATTAACCACAAAATTTCAACTCCCAGTTCCTTCAAACGGGGCAGGTGTTTTTCAAATGCTGCAAATGTGCCTTCGGGCGTATATTGCCTGATGTTCACTTCGTAAATTGTTGCATCTTGAGACCATTTGGGGTAATTGACTTCTGACGCCAACTGATTGGCTTTTGGCGCACATTCGTTGCATTGCTTTGTTTTAGTTTTTGCAGAGCACGAAAGAAGGAATGCCGAAAGAACGATGATTCCTAAGTTGAAAATGAATTTACGCATGGTGTATTATTTGTGTTGATTATATTCTGAATTACTTTTTTAATTCGAGCACAAGTGATGTTTTTCCTTCTAACGTAAATGGCTGATTGAAGCTATATTCCTTGTCGCTGATCACATCGGTTCCCCCCTGGAATGATGATGTTATTTGTGAAAAATCGGCTGCATTGATGGTTTGGGGCTGTGTATTGTTGTTTAAAATTACCATCACTGTTTTTTCATTGTTTATCCTGAAGTAGGTGTAAACATTGTTCTTCGGAATGAAGTGCAGTAGCTTTCCTGTGTGTATTACCGGATTGTTATTTCTCCAGCTGATGAGTTTTTTCAAGTAATTATATACTTGATTTTCCTCAGCCGTTCTTCCTTCGGCAGTAAAAACAGAACGGGTATCACCATCCCAGCCTCCGGGCATATCGCGGCGAATATCGCCATCACCTTTGCCTTTGTCTCCACCCATTAAAATTTCACTCCCATAGTAAAGTTGAGGGATTCCGCGTGTTGTGAGCAGGAAGGTCATTCCCAGTTTGTATTTATTGATGTCGTTTCCAACAACAGTGCTAAATCGTTGAGTGTCGTGGTTTTCTGTAAAAATCACAAGATTATAGGCATCGGCATACAAGTAATCTTGGGTAAGCTTGCTCCACAATTGTCCAACACCTCGGTCCCAACCTTGTTCGTCTTCATTAAAAGCGACAGAAATGGCATCGTGTATGTTGAAGTCCATCACCGATGGAAGTCCTGAGTCGTAACCGTTGTAATTATCGGTTCCGCTTTGCCAGTAGGCTACATCAGAAACAGAGTGTTGCCAGCATTCACCAACAATATTTAGGCTTGGGAATTCAGTAGTAATTGCTTTGGTCCATTCAGCAGCTTTCAACGGGTCGTTATAAGGATATGTATCCACGCGGATTCCATCGAGCCCTGAATACTCAACCCACCAAATGGCAAACTGTTTCAGGTAAGTAAGCATAAATGGGTTGTTCTGGTTCAAATCGGGCATTTCACTCACAAACCAGCCATTGGAATTTGTATTCTTATCGTATTCCGAAACGTATGGATCGTTGGTAGTAGCTATACGGTAATTGGTTTGGGTATATTTGGTCCCACCGTTTATCCAATCTTGAAAAGGAAGGTCTTTCATCCAAGGATGAGCGCTTCCGCAGTGATTTGGAATCATGTCCATAATCACTTTAATGCCCATCCGGTGGCATTTGTCAACCAAGGCTTTGTATTCTTCATTCGTTCCAAAGCGTCGGTCAATTTTAAAATAATCGGTTGTTGCGTAATGGTGATACGATCCTTGTGGCTGATTGTCTTCAAGCAAAGGTGTAGTCCAAATGGCAGTGACACCTAAGTCTTTCAGATAGTCAAGGTGGTTCGAAATTCCTTTTATATCACCGCCGTGTCTGCCAAACGAATTGTTCCGGTTGTACATGTCGGGCATTCCTGCAATTGAGTCATTCTCGGTACTTCCATTGGCAAACCGATCGGGAAATACAAGGTACATTACATCAGAATTGTCAAAACTTTCGCGATTAGCTGAGTTTTCAGAACGGGCATTCAGGTTGTAATTATAGTTTGCAAATATTTTTTTCCCCACTTTAAACTGAATCTGGAAAGTTCCGGGTTTCACATCTTTTGCCAATTTCAGATCGATGAACAAATAATTGGGGCTTTGTGCCCGCGTTACCGATTGAATAGTTACCCCTTCATAACTTATTTCGGGGGTAAGAAGCGATATGTTTTCACCCCAAACCATCAGTTGTAGGTTCGGATTCTCGAAGCCGGTATACCACATTGGCGGGTCAATACGGTTTATGCGTACTGCCATCACTTGAATGGAAATCAGCAGAGCAACCAATATGATTAGGTATTTCTTCATAGCGATAATTTTAAGATTTTTATTCAATTGGTAACATAGTCCTTTCATCTTTAAATCGTAAGGCTAATTTGGTCTTTCAAGGTAACATCTTTTCCGAATATTTCCACCTCGATTGGCATGTTCGACAAATTGTCAATTTCAACATTTTTATTAGTTACCTTAACCAGTAAATGAACGCCTCTAAAATATAATTTAAACGAAAAGCCTGACCAACCGGAAGGGAGAATTGGATTTAAGCAAAGTTTATTGTTTCGTACTCGCATTCCGCCAAATCCCATCACAACAGCCATCCAAGTTCCTCCCATGCTTGTAATGTGTAGCCCGTCGCAAGTATCGTTGTTATAATCGTCGAGGTCGAGTCGGGCAGTGCGCAAGTACATTTCGTAGGCTTTCTCAGGCTTATCAATTTTAGCTGCCAGAACAGTGTGAACGCACGACGAAAGCGACGACTCGTGCACGGTAAGGGGTTCGTAGAAATCGAAATGGCGGGTGAGAAAATCGTTGTCGTATCGGTCTTCGAACCAGAACAAGCTTTGCAATACGTCGGCCTGTTTGATGTAAGGCGAGCGCAAAATTCTATCCCACGACCAATGTTGGCTGATGGGGCGTTCTGCTGGATTTATTTCAGATGCCGGGGTTAAATCTTTATCGAGGAAACCATCTTGCTGAAGGAAGATCTGACGTTCATCATCCCACGCAAAGTACATTTTTGCTACAATGTCGTTCCATTTTGCAGTTTCCTTTTCTTCATCGAAACCTGTTTTCTGACAAAGCGATTTATAGGTTTCTGAATGTTTTTCTTTTAAAAAATCGATGGACTCGAGAGTGTATTTTAGTGTCCACACTGCCATATTGCTGGTGTGGAAATTATTGTTTACGTTGTTTTCATATTCGTTGGGGCCGGTAACACCGAGAAGCACATATTTATTTTTGTGTTCCGACCAATTGACCCGTTGGCTCCAGAAACGCGACATGCCTAGCAAAACTTCGAATCCGTATTGTGCCAGATAATCTTTGTCGCCTGTGTAGCGGACATAGTCGTAAATGGCATAAGCAATAGCTCCGTTACGGTGAATCTCTTCAAATGTAATTTCCCACTCGTTGTGGCATTCTTCTCCATTGATGGTAACCATTGGATAAAGAGCGGCGCCGTTTTTAAAACCTAATTTTTGAGCGTTTTCGATGGCTTTTCCAAGGTGTTTGTGGCGATATACCAACAAGTTACGGGCAACTTTCTGTGGGGCTGTGGCCATGTAAAAGGGGAAGCAGTAAGCTTCAGTGTCCCAGTAGGTTGATCCGCCGTATTTTTCGCCTGTGAATCCTTTTGGCCCAATGTTTAGCCGTTCGTCTTCTCCGGTGTATGTTTGGTTGAGCTGAAAGATATTGAAGCGGATGCCTTGTTGAGCAGCCACATCTCCTTTGATTATTATGTCACTGGTTTCCCATTTTTCGGCCCATGCTGCTATGTGATCGGCAAGTAATTGGTCGAATCCGGTTTCAAATGCCTCGTTGAGAAGTTCTTTCGATTCATAGGCTAACCGCGATTTGTTGAAATATTCAGAAGATGTGTTAACTCCATATTTATACAATGTAACCTCTTGTCCCTTTTGAGTATCTATTTCAAAAGTTGATTCGATGTATTTATCACGCGATTCGTTTTCAATGTGAACGGCATGTTCTTTTCCATCGACCATTACGTTGTATTTCATTCCCGAACACACCAAGAACTTGGTTTTCTTCGTATGCGCCGTTAGGTATCCTTCATTGCCAAGATTTTCGAGGTATTCGCCCACCCAGAATTTTTCATCGTAGTTTGAGTCTTCGTTTTCTACGTCGAAATCAACAAATGGGGTTATTTTAATCTTTCCGCTGAAATTTGTTGGTTGAATTGAATAACGGATGGCTCCAATTTCGGGGGAAACAATGCTTAAAAACCGGAGCGAAGTAATTTTAATTTTTCGACCATCTTTGAATGAAGCAACAAAACACCGAGAAAGCGTACCCTCTTTCATATTGAGAACGCGCTGAAACGATTCGATGATCATGTTGTTAAGGTCAAGCTCTTCACCATCAACAGTAATGTTGATGCCAATCCAATTGGCAGCGTTCAATACTTTGGCAAAATATTCGGGATAGCCATTTTTCCACCAACCTACGCGGGTTTTGTCGGGGTAATATACTCCGGCAATGTAATTTCCTTGTAAGGTTTCTCCTGAATATTTTTCTTCAAAATTTCCACGGCCACCTTTCCGTCCATTTCCGAGACTGAAAATACTTTCTGAAACTTTATTGTATTGAGGATGAAATCCCTCTTCTATAATTTTCCACTCGTCGTGGATCAAATAATTCTTCATCTTCTACTTCTCTAAATCGTTACTTGCCATTAGTCATCGGTCATTAGGAAAACCAGACCAATGACTATTGACGAATGACTTTTTCCTCTTAAGAAACACAAAGGCTCCAAGGTTTTTTAGCTCCGCGGATTTTCAATTTGCAAAGGGCACAAAGTCAATGTGAAACTCTTTGTGACCACTTTGAGTCCTTCGTGTTTTATTTATTTTAATTCGCCAAAGGCGAAGTTGTTTGCTAATGACTATTGACTTTTTCCTGTTGTCTATTGACCATTTCCCAATTTCATCAATTCATTTAAACCAAAGTTTTCAAACCCAGGAACCACCATGTTGGCCTTTCCTAGAATCTCGGGCTGACCAATGCCTACACAACGCATTCCTCCATTAATGGCTGCTTCAATACCGGCTGCGGCATCTTCAAAAACCACACAATCAGAAGGCAAAACACCCAAGGCCTCGGCTCCTTTCAGAAAAACTTCGGGGTCGGGTTTGGCTTTGCTCACTTTGTTTCCGTCGATTATCGCATCAAAATAATGAGAAAGCTTAAGTCTTTCGAGTATGATAGGGGTATTTTTACTGGCTGAGCCAATGGCTGTTTTGATTCCGGCCTTTTTCAACTGATTCAGGAAATCGACTACACCCGGAAGAATTTCATCCGGGGTCATTTTTGCGATGTAAGAAACGTACCGTTCGTTTTTCTGATCGGCCAGTTGAATTTTCTTCTCTTCGGGAAGCGAAACACCGCCCACTTCGAGCAGTATTTCCAACGAAGTCATCCGGCTAACCCCTTTGAGCCGTTCGTTATTTTCTTCTGTAAATTCGAAACCAAGTTCGGCAGCTAATTCGCGCCACGCAATAAAATGATATTTAGCGGTGTCGACAATCACACCGTCGAGATCAAAAAGACAAGCTTTAATATTTGTCATTCGTTAAACGTTAACTTTTTTTGTGTTGATAAATAAAACTGAAAATGCTCCAAGTAACATCGATACTCCGCAAATCATCAGCATAAAAATGGCATGGTTGTCAAAAAAACTGCGCAAAATTGTTCCGCCCACTAAGCCTGAAATAATTTGTGGTCCGGCAATGGTAAAATTGAAAATTCCCATGTAAACCCCCATTTTGTCGGCTGGCAACGATTCAGAAAGGAGGGCATAGGGCATAGCTAAAATGGCTGCCCATGCAATACCAATTCCTGCCATCGAAATGAACAGCATATTTGGAGTATTGAAAATGTACATCGAAAGGTAACCCAACCCACCAAGCACCAATGCCATGGCATAAGTTGTTTTTCTTCCTAATATCCGTGCAATACGGGTCATTAAAATCGAAAAGATTGCGGCAAAAAAGCTATAAGCGCCAAACAACACACCCACCCAGTTTCCAGCTTCCTGGTACAAATCAGACGATGAATCGCCGATTGGGGCACCATATACATGTTGGGCAATTGCAGGTGTGGTATAAACCCACATTAAGTATAGGGCAAACCAGGAGAAAAACTGAACAATGGCCAATTTGATCATCATTGGTGGCATTTCGGTGAATAGATGTCCAAAGTTGCGGAGTTTCTCGGCCATCGATTTTTTTTCAGTCTGACTTTTGCTCCATACTTCGAAGTCGAGTTTGTTCTGTTCGCAATATTCTTTTGGAGGATATTCTTTGGTGCGGAAAACAGTCCAAACAACCGATAACAAAAGAATTGCTCCACCAATGTAGAACGACCAAATCACCGAAGGAGGCACTTGCCCTGTTGGAGCCGAGTTTTGTACACCCAAAATATTTGTTAAGAAAAAAGGAAGCACCGAACCAACAACAGCCCCTGTATTTATTAAAAAGCTTTGAATTGAGTAGCCCAGTGTTCGTTGTTCTTCTGGAACCATGTCGGCCACTAACGCACGGAAAGGCTGCATGGTGATGTTAAACGATCCGTCCATGAGTGCAAACATGATAGCACCAAAAGCCAATGCAGGAATTATGGAAACCAAAGCTGCAGAATTGGGCATTAACCACATGGCAAAACATGCTACAATTGCACCACCAAGCAGATATGGACCACGACGTCCGAACCGATTCCAAGTGCGGTCGCTAGCTGCACCAACAATTGGTTGAACAATGAGCCCCATTAATGGAGCTGCTAACCAGAAAAACGAAAGCGAATGCAAATCGGCTCCAAGGTTGGAGAGGATTCGACTAACATTGGCACTTTGTAATGCAAATCCAATTTGGATTCCCAAAAAACCGAAACTAACGTTCCAAATTTGCCAAAAATTAAGCCTGGGCTTTTTACTCATATCGTTTAAGCTTTAGTAATGATTTTATAGTTTGCAAATTATAAAAGCAAAAAAATTAAACTGTGATTTATTCAGTTTTTACCCGGAAACAGGTTGATTAGACCTGATTAGAAGCACGATTACTTTGTCAAATCTATGAATTGAAATTGAAATCTGCAATATCTGAAAAGCTCGGCAACTCAACAAATACGCGGTTTTTAGACGTTTTGAGGATGAAAATGTACATTGCAAACGTTTGCGACATAAATGAAAAAAATGATAAAAAAATTGTTTTTTTTATCTGATAGATCCTCGAATGATCAATTCGGTTGCCACGGTATGTTTTTCAGGAATAAAATCATCGAGACCAGATTTGATCCTTTTCAATAATAATTGGGTCGAAATTTTGCCCATTTCATAACCATTTTGATCCATTGTAGTGAGAGGTGGATCGGTAAGAATGGCATTTTGGCCGTTACCAAACCCTGCTAATCCAATATCTTCAGGTATTTTGATGTTGTGTTTTTTTAGAGCACGCATTGCTCCAAGTGCAGTTAAGTCGTTTACAGCAAAAATTCCATCGGGTAATTTATTTGAAATGATCAGTTCTTCAATAACTTCAGTAGCACGATCGAATTTGTCGGCAAAAATAATTTGTTCATCTGAAAAAGGGAGCCCATTTTTCTTTAACGCATCTTCAAACCCTTTTTTTCTAAAATATCCAATGTATAAATTTTGTGGTGCAGCTAGGTGTATCAGGTTTCGGTGTCCACGGCTGATCATGTATTCTGTGATTTTAAACGCGGCAGCATAGTCGTCGATAAGTACTTGGTCACAGGGGAAAGCATCGGTTCCACGGTCGAAGAAAACCACCGGAATATTGTTCTTTGGGAAAGAAATCAAATGTGAATAGTCAGTGGTTTCTTTAGCCAGCGAAACCAACAATCCATCTACACGGTTTGAATAGAGCATTTGTGCATTCGACTTTTCACGGTTATAAAGTTCATTGCTTTGGCAAATCATAATGTTGTAACCTGCATCGTAAGCAACATCTTCAATACCACTAATTACCGATGAAAAAAAATGATGGACGGTTTCAGGTATAATTACCCCAATGGTGAAACTGCGCGAATGTTTCAGGCTTAATGCAATGGCGTTTGGTTGATAGCTCAGTTGGGTTGCCAATTCATTGACTGCCTTTTTGGTTTCGGGACTAATGTCGGGGTGATCTTTCAAAGCCCTAGAAACAGTTGATGGTGAAATTCCTAATTCGCGTGCTATATCTTTAATGGTAACCTGACTACTTCGCATGTATCGATTTTATTGATGGTTAAAGGTAAAAAATTATCGTAATCAAAATGAATTGTTCACAACACTGTTTTATCGAAATTTTGGGTCTTTTCGTATTTGAAGCATTTAACCCAATGAAAGTGAATTTTATAATCTTTATAATGTGTTGAGAAACATTTTTAATGTAGCCAGTTTATTATTCATAATCTTTTCCTAGTGCGGGTTTTGTTGCCTCAAATGGTTTTTATATCGTCTTCGATTTATTCACGATTACTTTAAAGGAAGAAAATTTAAGATGAATTTCAGGTGTTGGTTTCTGAGCTTATACAATTCAAATTTTTGGTTTGTTGTGTTTTCTGTTTGTATAAATCAAAAAGAGGACGCCTTAATGGACATCCTCTTTGAATAATAGTATATTGCTTTATTACAATTTCTTTGCAACTTCTACTTGGGTGTACGATTCAATAAAGTCACCTGCTTTCAGGTCTTCAAATTTAACAACGTTCATACCACATTCGTAACCGTTTTTCACCTCTTTTACATCATCCTTAAAGCGTTTTAGTGAAGCAAGGTCGCCTGAGTGGATTACGATGCCATCGCGGATAACACGCACTTTGTTTGTTCTGATAATTTTACCGTCGCGAACAATACATCCTGCAATGTTTCCAACTTTTGTGATATTGTAAACCTCAATAATTTCGGCAGTACCAATAATTTCTTCTTTAATTTCAGGTGATAACATACCTTCCATTGCAGCCCTGATTTCCTCAATGGCATCGTAGATAATTGAGTAAAGCCTGATGTCGATTTGTTCTTGCTCTGCTAATTTTCGTGCAGCCATCGAAGGACGAACCTGGAACCCAATAATAACGGCATCGGATGCTGAAGCCAGCATAACGTCCGATTCTGAAATCTGACCAACTGCTTTGTGTTTCACATTAACCTGAATTTCAGGAGTTGAAAGTTTGATCAATGAGTCAGATAATGCTTCGATTGAACCGTCAACGTCACCCTTCACAATTACATTCAATTCTTGGAAGTTTCCAATTGCAATTCGGCGTCCAATTTCGTCGAGGGTAATGTGTTTTTGAGTACGCATACCTTGTTCGCGTTGTAATTGTTCGCGTTTATTTGCAATCTGACGGGCTTCGCGTTCGTTTTCCATCACATTGAATTTATCGCCGGCTTGTGGTGCACCACTTAGTCCCAGAATCAATGCTGGTTCTGCAGGGCCTGCTATTTTTATGCGTTGGTTGCGTTCGTTGAACATGGCTTTAACGTGTCCCATGTGTGGACCTGCTAAAACAATGTCACCCTCACGGAGGGTTCCGTTCTGAATAAGTACTGTAGCTACATAACCACGTCCTTTATCGAGTGATGATTCAATAATTGAACCAGTGGCACGTCGGTCAGGGTTGGCTTTGAGTTCAAGCATTTCTGCTTCGAGAAGTATTTTTTCGAGAAGTTCAAGAACGCCTAATCCGCTTTTTGCTGAAATATCGTGTGATTGGTATTTTCCACCCCATTCTTCAACGAGGTAATTCATAGCTGCCAATCGTTGTTTTATTGCCTCGGGATTAGCACCGGGTTTATCAATTTTATTGATTGCAAAGATCATTGGAACACCGGCTGCTGATGCGTGGTTAATTGCTTCAATGGTTTGAGGCATAACGTTGTCGTCGGCAGCAACAATAATAATTGCGATATCGGTAACCTGGGCACCACGGGCACGCATTGCTGTAAATGCTTCGTGTCCTGGGGTATCTAGGAATGTGATTTTTCGTCCATCGCTCAATTCTACGTTGTAAGCTCCAATGTGCTGGGTTATACCTCCAGCCTCACCGGCAATTACATTGGTTTTTCGGATATAATCGAGTAAAGAAGTTTTACCATGGTCAACGTGTCCCATTACTGTAACAATTGGTGGGCGTGGTTTTAAATCTTCTTCCAAGTCTGCTTCTTCCGAAATGGCTGCCATAACTTCGGCACTAATGAATTCAACTTTAAAACCAAATTCTTCGGCCACAAGTGACATGGTTTCTGCATCTAATCGTTGGTTGATCGATACAAATAAACCAAGGCTCATGCAGCTCGAAATAACTTGAGTTGCTGTAATATTCATCATAGTTGCCAATTCGTTTACCGATACGAATTCGGTAACTTGAATTGTGTTTTGTGCTTCTTGTGCCATTGCTTCTTCGTTGGCCATTCTTTCGCCAAAAGCAGCACGTTTATCTTTACGGTATTTTGAACCTTTCGATTTTGTTTTTGTAGTTAACCGGGCAAGAGTATCTTTAACTTGTTTCTGAACATCAACTTCAGAAACTTCTTGTCTTACTGGGCGTTTGCCTCTATTTTTGTTGTTTGCGCTATTTGCAAATGGACGGTTTGCGCTCGCATTATTGGGTTTAAATTGTCCAGGTGCCGATGGTTGGGTTCCTCCTTTGTTGACATCGACACGCTCTTTTTGGATGCGTTTTCTTTTTTTACGTTGATCAGCCGATTGTTCTGATTTATCAGCAATTTCAATTCTGCCTACAACAACAGGCCCGTCTTTACGTTCAGGTCGGTGAGAAATTTCACCTACTTCGTGGCGTTTTTCAGGTTTACTATCAACAGGTTTTGGAACTACGCGAGCTTTTCGCTCATCTTCCCGCTGTTTTTTCGACTTTTTGGGTGGACGAGTCCTTTGATTGATTGTGTTCAGGTCAATACGACCAATTACTTTAACATCAGATTCAACCTTAGGTACATTTGTTTTTATTTCTTCAATTTCTTGAGTTTTGCGAGTTTCGAAAGCCGGTTTAGGTTGAATTTTTTCTTCCTTTTTTTCAACCGGGGTTTCTATTTTCTCAGCTTTTGGCTGTTCTGTTTCTGGTTTTGCAATATGCGGTTTCGCATGTTGTTTTGGTTGTGGTTCTGAATGAACAGGTTTTGGCTCTGGATTTGGTTCTGGTTTTATTTCAGGTATTACTTCTGACTTAATTTCTGCAACAATTTTGGGAGCTTTAGGCTTTTCAGGTTCAACAGGCGTTTCTGATACAACAGGTTCAATTGGTTTTGGCGCAGGTTTTCTGTCCAAGTCAATTTTTCCTAAAATTTTGATTTCACTTTTAGGTGTTTCAATTTTGATTTCTTCTGCATTTTCACGGTGAAAAGCAAGCGATTTTTTTGCACTTCTATCGGTAATTCTGAGTACATCTTCATCATCCTCTTTTTCATCGGATTGTTCGCTGTCATCAATTTCATCGACATCGTCAATCGTGTGCGATTCATTTTTTTGATGACGGTGTACCTTTAAATTGAGTTTTTCCGATTCCTTTTTTAAATCAAGATCTTTACTGTACTCTCTGTGAAGTAGATCATAAAGAGGCTCCTCGATTTTTGCATTAGGATTAGGATCGACTACATGTCCTTTTTTGTGTAGAAATTCAACCATTGTGGAAATCCCCACGTTGAATTCCCGAGCAACTTTACCGAGTCGTTGTGTTCCTTTGCCAGATACCATAGTTAACCTTTAGAAATTATATGCTTTACCTTAAACCTATTGTTTGCAGAATTATGATTCGAACTCTGATTTAAAAATTTTCAAAACGCCATCGATGGTTTCTTCTTCCAAATCGGTTCGTTTAATTAAATCTTCACGTGATAGTGCCAATACGTTCTTTGCCGTATCGCAACCAATTGCCTTGAGTTCATCAATGATCCAATCTTCAATTTCGTCAGAGAATTCATCAAGGTTTACATCTTCATCGTCAGCTTCCATTTCGCGGTATACGTCAATTTCGTAACCGGTCAACTGGCTTGCTAATTTTATATTTAAACCACCTTTACCAATTGCCAATGAAACTTCATCGGGTTTGAGGTAAACTTCAGCGGTTTTGTTTTCGTCGTTCAATTTAATGCTCGAAATCTTTGCGGGGTTAAGAGCACGCTGAATATAGAGGTTGATGTTGGTGGTGTAGTTGATAACGTCGATGTTCTCGTTGCGAAGTTCGCGAACAATTCCATGAATACGTGATCCTTTCATTCCCACACATGCGCCAACAGGGTCGATTCGTTCGTCGTACGATTCTACAGCGATTTTTGCTCGCTGGCCTGGTACTCGTACAATCTTTTTTATGGTAATTAATCCATCAAAAATTTCAGGGACTTCGAGTTCGAACAACCGTTCGAGGAAAGCAGGTTGGGTACGCGAGAGAATAATCAACGGATTATTGTTGCGTAGTTCAACTTTATAAACGACAGCGCGTACGTTGTCACCTTTTCTGAAATAATCACTTGGGATTTGTTCTGTTTTTGGGAGGATCAGTTCGTTGCCTTCATCGTCGAGAACCAAAATCTCTTTTTTCCAGATCTGGTAAACTTCACCAGTAACAATCTCCCCAATTTTATCTTTATATTTTGTATAAATACTGTCCTTTTCCAATTCAAGAATACGGCTGGCAAGGTTTTGACGAAGGTTCAAAATTGCCCGGCGACCAAAATCAATAAGCTTAACTTCGTCGCTAACTTCTTCTCCAATTTCGTAGTCTTTGTCAACTTTTTTCGCTTCAGAAAGCGAAATCTCCTTGTTCGGATCGGTAAATTCTTCGTCAGCCACAACAGTGCGGTAGTGCCAAATTTCAAAGTCACCCTTGTCGATATTGATAATAATATCGAAGTTTTCGTCACTCTCGTACTTTTTTTGCAGAAGGTTGCGAAATACATCCTCCAGAACACTCATCATTGTTGCCCGGTCGATGCTTTTTAAGTCCTTAAATTCGGCAAACGTATCGATCAGACTAACGTTGTCCATTTTCATTGAATTCGATTATTTGAATGAAATTATATTTTTTACTTCAGGTTTGTCGGTGAACAAAAAACGTTGTGTTTTCTTCACTTCAACCTTTTTTTTACTATTCTCACTTTTTTCAAGTTCTACAGTTTCCAGTTCAAACCCGGTTTCGTCAACCGATGTAATGATCCCCGAAATTGGTTTGCTTTCAGCTGGGATTACCTCTACTTCATTTCCAATATTTTTCAGGTATTGGCGATATACTTTAAATGGTCTTCCTAATCCTGCCGAATAAACTGATAGCTCAAAATCTTCAGCCTCACGGTCAAGGTTGTTTTCAATTTGACGGCTAACCTCAACACATTTCTGAATGGTTACACCATGATCTCCATCGATAACAACTTCGATGGCATTGCCTGATTTTACCGAGATACTTACAATAAAGTACTCTTCTGATAGGACTTCTAACGTTAATTTTTCTACTATTGCTTTTTGAATCATGATGTATGGCTAATAAAATAGGGGACCCTGGTCCCCTATAATTTCACTTACAGAATTGTGGCAAAAATACAAATAATAATGGATTCAGCAAAAAAGGGAATAAATTATAGCTTGATAATTAGGGTTTTTTAAAGTGGAAGTGAGTTTATGTGTATTTTAATTACACCTATTTCTATTATTGAAACATTATCTCTTAATTTCGTTGCTATTGAATAATAGTAATTTGTAGATCGAATATGGCATACGAACCTGTTAATAAACGTAAAATCATAAATGATCCGGTTTTTGGGTTCATTAGCATTAAATCGGATTTGGTTTTCGACTTAATTGAACACAAATATTTTCAACGTTTAAGACGAATAAAGCAATTGGGGCTCTCTTGTTTGGTATATCCCGGGGCAAATCATACACGGTTTGAACATACTCTGGGGGCTCTTCATCTGATGCGTTCGACATTAGATGTTTTAATGATGAAAGGTGTTGAAATTACCAATGCAGAAGCCGAGGCAACTGCTATTGCTATTTTATTGCACGACATTGGGCACGGCCCGTTTTCGCATGCTCTCGAATGTGCGTTGGTGACAGGTATTTCGCACGAGCAACTTTCGTTGTTATTGATGGAAGACTTAAATCGGGAATTTAATGGGAAGCTCGATATGGGAATTGCGATTTTCAAAAATGAATATCCAAAAAAATTCTTGCACCAATTGGTCTCAAGCCAGCTCGATATGGATAGGCTTGATTATTTGAGGCGCGATAGTTTTTATAGTGGAGTGGTTGAGGGCGCAATTGGATCAGATCGAATTATTAACATGTTGAATGTTAGCAACGACCAGCTTGTAATTGATAAAAAAGGGATTTATTCTGTTGAAAAATTTCTGATTGCCCGTCGATTAATGTATTGGCAGGTATATTTGCACAAAACAGTGATTGCCGCTGAGTTTATGTTGATTAATGCATTGAAAAGAGCAAAAGAGGTAGAGCGAAATGGCGGAAATCTTTTTGCTCCGCCCCAACTGATGTGGTTCCTTCGAAATGATGTTCATGATGAAGATTTGAAAAAAGAGGATAAGAAGTCGAGTTTAATTGAAAAATTTGTACAGCTTGACGACTCCGATATCCTCTCCTCGGTAAAGGTCTGGTGCAATCATCCCGATAAGGTTTTGTCCTATTTGTCGAATGCAATAATTGATCGGAAGCTTTTAAAAATTAAAATTTCTGAGTTGCCTGTTTCTGAGAAAAAAGTAGATAAAATTAAGAAAGCTGTTCAAGCCCAATTCTCATTAGATCAGTCTGAAATTGACTATTTCGTATTTACAGGCATCATCTCAAACAATGCCTATGAATCAGAGTCTGAAAACATTCATGTACTTTTGAAGAACAACAAAACTGTTGACTTAAGAAAGGCTTCTGATATTGATTTGAATGCAATTTCGAAAACAGTGAGAAAACATTTTCTATGCTTTCCCAAGGAATTAGAAAAAAACTAATTTTTTTGTTTATTTCGCATTAAAATATGATTACCTTATGGAGTTCACTGCACGTCAGATCGCCATTTTTCTCGGAGGAGAAGTTGTTGGTGATATGGAAATTAAAATCAACAATGTTTCGAAAATTGAAGATGGAAAACCCGGAACATTAACATTTTTGGCCAACCCGAAATATAATGAATACATCTATACGACTAAAGCATCGGTTGTTCTGGTAAACCGAAGTTTCACGCCCGAGCGCGAAATTGGTGCTACTTTAATAAAAGTACAAGATGCATATGAGTCGCTTGCCCGTTTAATGGAAATGTATGTTAAGTCGGTGCCTACTAAAAAGGGGATCGAAATACCATCCTATATTTCGTCTACATCAAAAATTGGCGAAGATTCCTACATCGGAGCTTTTACATACATTGGCGAACATGTAATAATTGGCAAGAATGTTCAAATTCATCCTCAATGTTGGATCGGACATCATTCAGAAATAAAAGATAACACGGTGATTTTTGCCGGGGCTAAAGTTTATCCCGAATCAAAAATTGGCGAAAATTGCATTATTCATGCTGGAGTCGTTATTGGATCAGATGGATTTGGATTTGCGCCTCAAGCCGACGGTACCTACAAAAAGCTGAATCAGATTGGTAACGTTGTGATCGAAGATGATGTTGAAATTGGGGCAAATACAACCATCGACTGTGCTACTATGGGTTCAACCATTATTCGCAAAGGGGTAAAACTTGACAATCTGATTCAAATTGCCCACAATGTAGTTGTAGGTGAAAATACCGTAATTGCTGCTCTATCAGGCATTGCTGGGTCAACTACAGTTGGTAAAAATTGTGTATTTGCTGGGCAAACTGGAGTTACAGGCCATTTAAAAATTGGCGACAGGGTTACTCTTGGTGCCAAAAGTGCAGCAATAAACAATGTCCCTGACGACAGTGTATTATTGGGTGAATTTGCGTTCGATGCCGCACGATACAGAAGAGCTTATGCCGTTTTCCGCAACTTACCAGATATTTATCGCGATTTAAACGACTTGAAAAGAAAACTTAAATAAAAAAGCCTAGCATTTTATTTTTCAAATAATTATAAAATGATCGAAAAACAAAAAACAATCAACAAAGAAGTTTTTTTAACAGGAAAAGGGTTACACACTGGTGTTAACGTTAATATGAAACTTTGTCCTGCTCCCGAAAATCATGGAATTATTTTTAAACGGATTGATCTTATTGGTCAACCAACAGTTGAAGCAGATGTAAAAAATGTAGTTGATACGTCAAGAGGTACTGTTATTGAAAAAGACGGTGCCCGTGTCAGTACTATTGAACATACCATGGCGGCTATTTCTGCTTTGGGAATCGACAATCTTTTGATTGAAATTGATGCACCAGAAGTGCCCATTCTCGATGGTAGTGCAAAGCTTATATATGAAGCCATTGGTGAAGATAATTTTGTTGAACAAGCACAGGAACGTGAATATTTTGAGGTGCGTGAGAAAATTGTTTTCTCAAACAAAGAGCATGGTGTTGAACTTATTGCTCTGCCCGATGATCAATTCAGTGTTGATGTAATGATCTCATTCAATTCGCCTGTGCTCGACAATCAATTTGCACGGATGGAGTCGATCAAAAATTTCAAATCGGAAATTGCTCCCTGTCGTACTTTTGTATTTTTGCACGAGCTCGAATTCTTGTTAACCCATAATTTAGTTAAAGGTGGCGATCTCGACAATGCCATTGTTATTATGGATCGTGATGTAAACCAAATAGAACTTGATCGCATTGCCGATCTCTTCCATCACGAACATATAAAACTGAATGGGCAAAAAGGAATTTTAAACAACTTGAAACTTCATTTTTCAAATGAACCAGCACGCCATAAGTTGCTCGATATTGTGGGCGATTTGGCTTTAATTGGAAAACCCATAAAGGGAAAAATTATTGCTACGCGGCCAGGACACAGTTCGAATATTCAGTTTGCAAAATTATTGAGTAAAGAACTCAGCAAACAGTTTTCGAAAACTGCGCCACCATCGTACAATCCTGATGCAGAACCAGTAATGGACATCCAAAAAATTAGATCATTATTGCCGCACCGGTATCCATTTCTGATGGTTGATAAAATAATCGAAATCAAAGAAAATCATATTGTTGGGATTAAGAATATTACCAATAACGAGCCCATTTTTACAGGTCATTTCCCAGCTGAACCTGTTTTCCCTGGAGTGATGCAAATTGAAGCAATGGCGCAGGTCGGGGGTTTATTTGTGTTGAATCAGTTGGATCCAACCAAAACCTATTCAACCTATTTTATGAAAATTGACGGCATAAAATTTCGCAGAAAAATTGTGCCTGGAGATACGTTAAAAATAAAAGTTGAAATGATTAGCCCAATCCGCCGTGGCATTGCTACCATGAAAGGTTATATCTTTGTGGGCAATCAACTGGCCTCTGAAGGCGAGTTTATGGCGCAGATTGTTGAAACCAAATAACTATTTATCGAACCCTTATTTGTTATGATTCATTCTTTTACAAGTATTCATCCCGAAGCGAAGATCGGGAAAGATGTAACTATTGAAGCTTTTGTTACAGTTTCAAAAGACGTTGTAATTGGCGATGGAACTTGGATTGGTCCCAATGCCGTAATTATGGATGGAGCCAGAATAGGGAATAATTGCAAAATATTTTCAGGCGCAATTATCTCTGGTGTCCCTCAGGATTTAAAATTTAATGGAGAAATAACCACCGCTGAAATTGGCGACAATACTTCTGTTCGCGAATTTGTAACAGTGAACCGTGGTACAGCGGCCAAAGGTAAGACTGTTGTAGGCAGTAACTGCCTTCTTCAGGCTTATTCGCATGTTGCCCACGATTGTATTTTAAAAGATCATGTTATCCTGGGTAGCTATTCAGGGTTGGCTGGCGAAGTTGAAGTTGATGATTATGCGATAGTAAGCCCATATTCTATGGTTCATCAGTTTGTATGCATAGGGCAGCATTCCTTCATTGGAGGAGGCAGCAAAGTTAGAATGGACATACCTCCTTATGTAATTGTTGCCAACGAACCTTTATCGTACATGGGAGTTAATTCTGTTGGATTACGCCGGAGGGGCTTTTCGAATGAAATAATCAATGAGATCCAAGATGTTTATCGATATATTTATCAAAAAGGATTGAACAATTCGAAGGCATTAGAATTGATAGAATTAGAACTAGAACCTTCAAAGGAAAGAGATATTATCATCGATTTTGTTCGGAATTCTGAAAGAGGAATACTTCGGGCAATAAAGGAATAGCTTTAGATTACGAGAGTTTATATATAGAGAATGCCCGGAGATTCCGGGCATTCTCTATATATGTATACCTCGCATTTTTCTATTTCTGAAGTGGGTTCCAGCCCTGAGCGGTCAATTCAATCTCTGAACCGCCAGTTGCAACCAATAGTGTACCTTCCTGTGCATCACAAATGTGGCCAATAATGGTTATGTCGGGATGATTTCTAATTTTGTCATGATCTGCAATTGGAATTGTGAAAAGCAACTCATAGTCTTCTCCTCCGTTTAGTGCTGCCACAATTGGGTTCATGTTTAATTCCTCAGCCATCCTTTTGGTTTCTTGGTCCATCGGAATTTTTTCCTCATATATTTTAGCTCCAACGCCCGATTGCTTGCAGATGTGTTTGATTTCAGAAGAAAGTCCGTCAGAAATGTCGATCATCGAAGAAGGTTTTATTTTCAGATCGCTGAAAACCTTCAACATGTCAATTCGTGCTTCAGGTTTCAATTGGCGGCCAAGAATATAGTCGTATCCATCTAATTTTGGTTGAATGGTTGGGCTGACTTTATACACTTCGTTCTCGCGTTCAAGTAATTGTAGTCCCATATAGGCGCCACCCAGATCTCCGGTTACACAAACCAGATCGTTCTTTTGAGCGCCACTTCGGTATGCTAAATCAGCTTCATTGGCAATGCCAATTGCCGTAACGCTAATTGTTAACCCATTTAACGACGAGGTGGTATCGCCACCAATAAGGTCGACACCATATTTTTCGCAAGCAAGGTGAATTCCGTCGTAAAGTTCTTCAATTGCCTCAACTGAAAATTTCGATGAAATGGCAATCGATACAGTTACTTGCTTTGGTGTAGCATTCATGGCCACCACATCGCTAACATTCACCACAATCGATTTGTATCCCAAATGTTTCAAGGGAACATACATCAAATTGAAATGTACCCCTTCGGTAAGCAAATCGGTGGTCACAACTATTTTTTGACTGTTGAAATCGAGAACGGCTGCATCGTCGCCAACACCTTTCAACGTCGATTGATTCTTTATCTTAATTTTATTTGTCAGTTTTTCAATCAATCCAAATTCACCTAAATCGGATATTGGTGTTACTTTGCGTTCGTTATCAGCCATTTTATAAAAGATGTTTAAGTGTTATATGCTTTCTTGCAGCAGCCAAAAGTAAGACTACTTTGCTATCTTTGCAAAAGTTTTTGAACAGTTGGAGTAAATCATTGTTAGTGTATTACTCGATTTTTAGTTAAAGTTGAAAATGACAGAACAAGATAAAATTTTAGACAAGGTTACTAGCGAAGAGTACAAGTACGGCTTTGTTACCGAAATAGAAACCGACCTGATTGAAAAGGGATTAAGTGAAGATGTGGTGCGGTTAATTTCGTTTAAGAAAGAAGAGCCCGAATGGTTGCTCGAATTTCGTTTGAAAGCTTATCGAAAATGGTTGGAGATGAAGGAGCCCAATTGGGCTTATCTGAAAGTTCCTCCTATCGATTATCAAAGCGTGATTTATTATGCTGCACCAAAGCAAAAGAAACAGTTGGAAAGTCTCGATCAGGTAGATCCTGAATTACTCGATACATTTAATAAGCTTGGCATTTCGCTCGAGGAACAGAAACATCTTTCAGGTGTGGCTGTTGATGCAGTTATGGACAGTATTTCGGTAAAAACAACTTTCAGAGAAGTACTAGCTGAAAAAGGTATTATTTTCTGCTCGTTTAGTGAAGCCGTTCGCGAATTTCCCGATTTGGTGAAAAAATATTTGGGCAATGCTGTGCCATATGCCGACAACTATTTTGCTGCGTTAAATTCGGCTGTGTTCAGCGATGGTTCGTTTTGCTACATACCCAAAGGTGTTCGTTGTCCCATGGAATTGTCAACCTACTTTCGCATTAATGCTGCAAATACAGGCCAGTTTGAACGAACGTTGATTGTTGCCGATGACGACAGCTACGTTTCTTACCTCGAAGGATGTACTGCACCTAAGCGCGACGAAAACCAGCTTCACGCTGCGGTGGTCGAGATCATTGCCATGGAGCGTGCCGAAGTAAAATATTCAACCGTACAAAACTGGTATCCAGGCGATAAAAACGGGAAAGGTGGAATTTATAATTTCGTAACCAAACGGGGTATTTGCCGTGGCGACTTTTCCAAAATATCGTGGACCCAAGTTGAAACCGGCTCTGCAATAACCTGGAAATATCCTAGTTGTGTGCTGATGGGCGACAATTCGAAAGGCGAATTCTATTCCGTGGCCCTCACCAATCACCATCAACAGGCCGATACCGGAACAAAAATGATACACATTGGACGAAATACCAAGAGCCTTATTGTTTCGAAAGGTATTTCAGCCGGAGTGAGTAATAATTCGTATCGTGGATTGGTGAAAGTGTCAAAACGAGCTGAAAATGCTCGTAATTTTTCACAATGCGATTCATTGCTGATGGGCGACAAATGCGGTGCGCACACTTTTCCTTATATCGAATGTGCTAATAAAACTGCCATTTTGGAACACGAAGCTACAACCTCGAAAATTAGCGAAGACCAGATATTTTACTGCAACCAGCGCGGAATTAAAACTGAAGATGCTGTTGCGATGATCGTGAACGGTTATGCTAAAGAAGTATTGAACAAACTTCCGATGGAATTTGCCGTTGAAGCTCAGAAGCTACTTGCGCTTAGTTTGGAAGGAAGCGTTGGCTAATTATAGACACAAGAATCAAGTAGCAAGACACAGGACATAAAAACAGAAAAACAAAGAATGACATTCAAGTTTCGGCATTCCATCGAATCTAAATCTTGATTCTTGATACCTGATACTTGATACAAAAAAAGCAGATATGTTAACAATTAAGAATTTACATGCCAACGTTGAGGGCAAAGAGATACTAAAAGGAATTAGCCTGGAGGTGAAAGCCGGCGAAGTTCACGCTATAATGGGGCCTAACGGTTCAGGTAAAAGTACGTTGGCCAACGTTTTGGCTGGTCACGAAAAGTACGAAGTTACCGAAGGGGAAATTACTTTTAATGGTGAAAATTTGTTGGATCAATTAGCCGAAGAACGTGCCAGAAATGGGATTTTCCTCAGTTTTCAATATCCCATTGAAATTCCGGGAGTAAGCATGGTAAACTTTATGAAGACGGCTGTAAACGAACAACGTAAACACAAAGGGTTAGCTCCACTTACAGCATCACAATTCCTGAAATTGATGGAAGAAAAGAAGAAGATTGTTGAAATCAGCTCAAATCTCACCAACCGTTCAGTTAATGAAGGTTTTTCGGGCGGAGAGAAAAAGCGCAACGAAATTTTTCAAATGGCGATGCTCGAACCCAAATTGGCAATTTTAGACGAAACCGATTCTGGGCTCGACATCGATGCACTGCGTATTGTGGCCAATGGGGTAAATGCGTTAAAAACAGCTGAAAATGCAACCATCGTAGTAACACATTACCAGCGTTTGCTCGACTACATTGTCCCCGATTTTGTTCATGTGCTTTACAATGGGCGCATTGTGAAATCGGCAGGAAAAGAGTTGGCTTACGAGTTGGAAGAAAAGGGTTACGATTGGATCAAAAAAGAGTTGGGAGAATAACCATGATTGAAACAGTAAAATATACTGCAACCGAGGAGTTGGTCGATTTATACCTGCAAAACCAATCGATCTATTTTGATGGAAATCCGGATTTCATGAACGATGTACGTGCTGCTGCTCTTGAAAAATTCAAGGTGGCCGGAGTACCATCACGAAAAAACGAGGATTATAAATACACCGACCTCAGACCTGCATTTCAAAATAATTTTTCGGTTGTACCCCGTTACGTTGAACAAACTGTAGACTTGCACACCGTGTTCAATTGCGACGTTCCGCATCTGAATGCACATGTTGTTCTGCTCATCAACGGTTGGTACTATGGACGCAACAGGCGGGTGGGAGAGTTGCCTGCTGGTGTAATTTGCAGCAGTTTGCAACAAGCTGCCGTTAACCATCCCGATTTGGTTGAGAAATATTACAACCAACAGGCAGGCGAATCGACCGATGCATTAGCCAATTTGAATACTACCTTTGCTAAAGATGGGCTGTTCTTTTATGTGCCCGACAATGTGACGATTGACAAACCAATACAGGTTATCAATTTGATGTTTGCCAAAGAAAACACTTTGGCTATACAGCGCAATCTTTTCATTCTTGGGAAAAATAGCGAATCAAAAATTGTATTCTGCGATCATACGCTCAATCAAAATTATTACATATTGAATAACTTGACTGAATGTTTTGTCAGCGATGATGCACGTTTCAGGTTTTGTTCTATTCAAAATCAGCACAATGGCGCCGTAAATAACACACACTTCTTTGCTGCTTTGAAACGACAGTCGGTGCTGAATACCAATTCAATTACCTTAAATGGGGGAGTTGTTCGCAACAATCTGAAGGTGAAGTTTGAAGGTGAATTTGCGCAAGCAAGCATTAATGGTCTGGTATTGGCCGATCAAAGCCAGCATGTAGATAATTTTACGGCCGTTGACCATGCCGTGCCAAACTGCTCAAGTAATCAGTTATACAAAAATATTCTCGACAACAAAGCAAGTGGTGTTTTCTCTGGTAAGATTCATGTTTTACGCGATGCGCAGAAGACTCAAGCTTTTCAGCGAAATAACAATGTCATTCTTTCTGAAGATGCTGAAATGAATACCAAGCCACAGCTCATTATCGATGCTGATGATGTAAAGTGTAGTCATGGTGCAACAATTGGGCGGATTGATGAAGATGCACTTTTTTACCTTCGTGCCCGTGGAATTGGCGAAAAGGAAGCGCGACTGATGATTATGTCGGCATTTGCCAACGAAGTGGTTGACCAAATTGGTGTTTCAGCATTGCGTGAAAGAATTGAGGAGCTTGTTGATAAACGACTAAGGGGCGATTTAGGTCCTTGTCAGAATTGCTCGCTTTCGTGTAGTCACTGATTCTTTAGAAAAAAGTCAATAGTCATTGGTCATTAGCATTTTCCTGTTTATCATTTTTCTAATGACTTTTGACCAATTGACCATTTTATAATTGCACCATGAATTTCGACATTGAAAAAATAAGAAAAGATTTTCCCATTCTCGGGCAACAAGTGTATGGCAAGCCCTACATCTATTTCGATAGTGCTGCTACAGCCCATCGTCCGGTTCAGGTAATGAAAGCTGTTGAACAGATTTATTACGAATTCAATGGAAACCCGCACCGAGGTGCACATTACATGAGCAACAAAACCACTGTTGAATTTGAAGCGGTGCGCGACAAGGTTCAGAAATACATCAATGCTGCAAATCGAGAGGAGATTATTTTTACCAAAGGAACAACCGAAAGCATCAACCTTGTAGCTTATTCGTTTGGCGAAGCATTTGTGAACGAAGGCGATGAGATTATCGTTACTGAAATGGAACATCATGCTAACATTGTGCCCTGGCAAATGTTGGCAACCCGAAAAAAGGCAGTGCTGAAGGTTATACCCATTTCCGATAAAGGAGAACTGTTGCTCGACGAACTTCCAAAACTAATTTCAGAAAGAACAAAGCTGATCTCTGTTGCTCTGGTATCGAATGTTTTGGGAACTGTTAATCCAGTTCAACAAATAATCGAAATTGCCCATCAACGAAATATTCCGGTTTTGATCGATGCAGCGCAGTGTGCAGCTCATATTAAAATTGACGTTCAGAAGCTGGATTGTGATTTTCTGGCTTTTTCGGGACACAAAATATATGGACCAACTGGCGTAGGCTGTTTATACGGCAAAAAGGAGCTGCTTGATAAAATGCCTCCATTCCTTGGAGGTGGCGAAATGATTGAACAGGTTTCGTTCAAAGGCACAACCTTCAACCAGCTTCCCTATAAATTCGAAGCTGGAACCCCCAACTTTACCGAAGTAATTGGCATGGGTGCCGCTATCGATTACATCAACGAAATTGGATTGGACGAAATTTCGGCTTACGAACACCAGTTGCTCGAATATGCAACCGAACAATTAAAAACAATACCTGAAATGCGCATTATTGGCGAGGCTGAAAACAAAACCAGTGTGATTTCATTTCTGGTCGGAAATATTCATCCTTATGACATGGGCATGTTTCTCGATAAACTTGGCTTTGCGGTGCGCACTGGCCATCATTGTGCACAGCCACTTATGGAGCGCTATCAAATTCCCGGAACCGTTCGTGTTTCGTTTGCCATTTACAACACCACAGAAGAGATCGACTTGTTTGTGGCAGCAGTGAAACGGGTGGCCACCTTATTTTAGAAAAAAGTCATTTGTCATTAGCAAATTGACTCTTAAGAAACACTAAGGTCACCAAGTTTTATCACTAAGGTCACTAAAAATCAAATTACTCTTTGTGTTACTTTGTGAGTTGTAAATCAGCGGAGCTAAAACACGTTGAGTCCATTGTGTTTCATTTTTTTTACTTCGCCAAAGATGAAGTGGTTTCCTAATGACTATTGACCAATGACCATTTCCTATTTTTCTGATTATCTTTCTTTAAAAATTCTTCACTTTGTAACCACAGTTACAATCATCTTTCAGTAAAAAGTATCATTTTTGGAGTCTTAAAAATTGATTCAATGACAATCGAAGATATTCAAGAAGAAATTGTTTCGGAGTTCTCGATCTACGAAGATTGGATGGACAAATATTCCTACCTGATCGAGTTAGGAAATGAGCTTCCTCCAATTGATGAGCAATTTAAAGTAGAGCAGAACCTTATTCGTGGTTGCCAGTCGCAGGTGTGGATTAATGCCGAATATGCCGACGGGAAAATTCATTATCAGGGCGAAAGCGATGCGCTTATTGTGAAAGGGCTGGTGGCGCTAATGCTTCGGGTTGTGAATGACCAATCTCCGGCTGACATTATGAATGCCGATTTTCATTTTATCGATAAAATTGGGTTAAAAGAGCATCTTTCGCCCACCCGTAGCAATGGACTGCTGGCAATGGTTAAACAAATTAAGCTTTATGCTGTTGCTTTCAACAAGTTAAATAGTTAAGGAGAATATCTATATGGAAAATAATAAAACACTGATCATTGAGAACATAATCGAAGTGTTGAAAACCGTTTATGATCCCGAAATCCCTGTAAATATTTACGATTTGGGATTGGTTTACAGCATTGATTATGACGAGGACAAAAAAGCGACCATTGTGATGACGCTTACTGCGCCTGGCTGCCCTGTTGCCGATATGATTGTGCAGAATGTTTTTGAGGTTGTTAATTCGGTTGAAGGCGTTGACGATGCCTTTATTGATCTGGTTTTTGAACCGGCCTGGGATAAATCGATGATGAGCGAAGAGGCAAAATTAGAACTGGGGTTCTTTTAATTACGAGATTTTATTTTTTATTGATAATATTGACCTGTCTTTCTACTGAATGGCAGGTTTTTTCTTAACAAACAGTTATTGACCGATTTGAGAACTTTGATACTAAATATGAGAAATCAAGATTTTAAGAATGACACCAAAACAAATAGAAAGGATTCAGACAAAAATCAAAAAGATTCGTTTGGCTCTGAATGAAGAAAAGCGACTTTTTGGTGGTTTCCATAATGGGCATGGACTTAGATATGCACCCCTGGAACTTTATTTAGAAATTCAAGAGTTTAAAGGCAGACCTAAGTTATTGATGATTTTTAATTGACTATTTATTATTGTCATACAATGCTGAATGTCAATGTGATCACAAAGGTTAATTTACGATATTAAATCAATATTGGGACTTATGACTAAAACAAAGACAATTATTATTTCGATTTTATTGATGACATCAGCAATAATGATACAGATGTTGAGTAATTCACAACCAGAAACCGAATTAATCGGGTTCTTCTCTGGAATTGTATTTGGGGCTGGTGTTGCAATTTTTCTTCAGGCAATTATTAAGAAGAGAACAGGTAGTGATCAATAGGCTGAACAGTACAAACAAGCTATGATTAACGTGAGTTTAAACCAGAATTATCGGGGGTTTGGTTCTTTTTTACCCGTTGACAAACGTTACGGTTATTTTTCGGAACCAAGCGATAATTCAGGTTAAACCCTATGGGGAATTTCCTGTTGTACTGTAAAAATCACGTTATTCTTTAATGAATTTCTGTTTGGTATTCTGATATGAAATAAAGTAGGTTCCTTTTTTTAAATGCTTAATATTAATCTGCTGATTCGTCATTTCTTCTGTTGAATCAATTTCCATCACCTTAAGGCCTGAAATATCGTAGATTGTGATTTTCTCATTCTTGCCATTCAGTGTAGATTCAATATTCAAAAAGTCACCAACCGGATTTGGATATAAGATCATTTCTTGCTGAACTGAACCAATCTTGTCGATCTCAGCAACAATTGCTTCCATATTCAGAAACTTATCCAAATCGGAAGACACCACGGTGTCAGCTAGTCCGGTTTTAAATGCTTCGGAGCTTTCAGTCGTTTCATTAAAACGCCAATCGGTTTCTTTTTTTACATTGAACCAAACAAACGCTTTTATCTTTTGATATTTATTCTTCAATTGATAAAACATATCGGTGATCCACGCTGCTTTGTTTCCGCCTGTTCCTGAACAACCAAATTCACCAAGCATGATTGGTTTCCCGGGATAGTTTTTAACCATTTTGTCATAGGTCGGGCCAAAAACTCCGGCAAACATTTGCCATGAGCTCCACGATTGCGAAGTTCCCCAATTGTACCCGTCAAGGGCAATCCAGTCTACATAGTCATCACCGGGATAATAGGAGGTAATATCCTGTGGATTTTTACCCCCGTTTCCACAGTTTGGGCTCCACAGCCAAATTGCATTGGTTCCACCTGCTTCAATAATTTTGTCATGAACGTATTTGTAAGCTTCAATCCATTTCGAGGCAGGAACAAGTGCATTGTTGTTATAGCTCCAAGGGTACCAATCGCCGTTAAATTCGTGGCCCCAGCGCAGCATAACAGGGTTTCCGAATGCAGCGATATCTTGTCCAAATTTCTCCAGATCAGCATCTAGTTTACCTGAAATAAAATCATCGACACCAACCCATGGTTCCCATACAATGTGAGGAATATAGCCTGCATCAAACACTTTTTTGCAAGTGCTTAACGGAAAGCTGTGATCGTTATCGGCATTCCATCCAATGTACCAAAGTACCATGCTGGCATTTTTCTCGAATTGAGTTCCGTAAACATTAACTTTTGAAAGGTTGTTTTGAATGTTCTCTTCAAAAATTCCCCAGAAAATCAGGTCTTTTTGTTGGTTTTGTCCCTTTACATTGGTGATATTGAATATCAGAAATAGGCTAAGAACAATAATGTGAAGTACTTTTTGTGTAGTCATTGTATGTCTCCTTGTTTTTTACACTGCGTAAATGTAGAATATTTACAAAGAGAAAAGAAACTAAAATAACCCATTATTGCTGGTCAAAAACGAAGTTTTTGGGGGCAGCCCATCTGCAAAGAGAGGAATGCAATCAGCCAATTAACCGATAATTCAGAAACAGTTTAGTTTATTGTCTTGCTTTCATTTCCATTGGTAAAATGGAATAATATACAAAACGGTTAACAGGCGTTGGTACGTTATATTTCTCGCCAAATTTTACAACCGTACCATTTTGGTATTCGATTTCTGAGGGTTTTCCTTCCCAAACATCGCGGGTGAGGGAAGAGGTTGACTCGGGAGGAAAGGTATCAACAGCCTTCATCGTTTTTTCTACACTATTTTCAGGCAGGTTTATTCCGGCGGCAATGGCCACGTTGTATATTTCGGTGTACATCTCGTGAAGTAACGCGCGGGTTTCTGGTATTGACCGCAGTTCTCCATAATTGGTTTTTGTAACTGCCAACAATGCGCTGGAGCAAATCATCAGAAATTTCTTCCACAAATCAGCCTGAATATCATCGGACCAAATGTTTGTTAACCCAGCGGTTTCGAACGTATATTTCAACCACATGGTGCGTTCGGTGTGTTCATTGTTCAATTCAGAAAAAAGAATTGTTGGGTCAGCGCCCATATGGCTGATCGTGCCCGGGCTTTCAATTTTGCTGAAAATGCGGCACAAACCGCCAACGATGTGTTTGCGGGGAATGAATTCGGCAAGTTCTTCGGCAGCCAATACTCCGTTTTGCAGCGGAAGCACCATGGTTTCGGCGCCAATTAATGGGGCAATTTGTTGCGCAATCTCTTTCACCTGCCATGCTTTTGTGCAAATCATCACTAAATCGGAATAGTGCACCACGTCGAGTTCTGATGTTGCTTTTGCCGGCTTAATGGTAAATTCGCCCAGCGTGCTTTTAACGATTAACCCATTTGTTTTAATGGCGTTGAGGTGTGCGCCCCGTGCAATAAAGGTTACGTCGTTACCGGCCAGAGCTAACCTTCCGCCAAAGTATCCGCCAACACCGCCAGTGCCTATAATTGTGATTTTCATGAGAAAATAATAGTGTTAATTATTTGATTATTTGATCGTTCTCGTGGAACTCTCATGCCAAGAGATATCCGCTTCGAACAATATTTTCATTCCTTTTTAGCTCCGCTGAACTGCGTTTGTCCCCCCACCTTTAACATCATTTCCGCGGCATGTTCGTTTCATATTCTAGAATTTGATGTGCTATGACAAAGAAAAACAAAAATTGGAACCCAATTAAATTCTTCTAAAACATTGTTGTTTCCTTATTTAAGCAGTATCAATCTTTTTGTTGTACTAAAGCAATCAACAGACAGTTTGCATAAATAAATTCCGCCAGACAGTTTGCTTCCATCGAATTGAACTTCATAATTTCCTGTAGTTTCAAGTTTACGAACAAGTGTTTCAACTATAGCACCATAGGCGTTGTAAATTTTCAGAGTTACCAGCACATCATTTTCTTCACCAGAAGTAAATGTTGAGGGTACCGAATAGTTCAGTGTCGTTATTTCATTGAAAGGGTTGGGGGCAATCTGAAGCAACAAAAGATCAGGAGAGGTTGTCAAATCATCGACAGCCAATAGGTCTTTGATGAAAAATTTCGGTGAAATTGCATTGTTGGTTATATCCAGGAAATCTTCAACCTTTATTTGGCACGAATCGAAGGAGTGATAGGGTATTGTCCATGAATAGTTCAACGCTGATGCATCAACCTTATTGCCAATTTTAATCCACGAAGAAGTGTTCCATGTTTTATAGTAAAGGTTCAGGTTATCGATGAACTGGCTTTCCCATCCGATTTCATAAATCTCATTTGGTTTTAGTGTTTCGCCTTCCTTTGGTGATGTGATTTTAACCGTAGGAACTGCAATATAGAATGTTGGAGAAATTGCATTTGCACTTATATTTTCAGCATCTTCCAGTTTTATTTGGCACGAATCAGAGATCGAATTTGGCACCTTCCACGAATACTTTCCAAGAGTGGCAGTAATGTTGCTTGCAATTGCTGTAAATGAACTTTGGTTGGCCAGTTTATAGGAGATGTTGATTTTGTTGAGGTCAGTTGAGGTCCACGTAATATTGTAGTTGTTATTCACTTTCCAAACATCGCTGTTTTTGGGCGATGTAACTGCTATTGACTTTGCAATTTTGTGTTCCCTCAAAATGATGTTATCTAAACTGACGCCACTATTATTTCCACCTAAGTCTATCGCAAAACGGGCATTGTTATCGGTGGTATTTGTCATCGTAAAACTGAGCGTAACGTTCTTCATTCCTGTAGTTAATGCAACCGTCTGGCTGAAGTAAGAGGTATAACTTCCACCATCCTGACCGATTCCAACAACGATATTTCGTACTTGTTTGGCCGAAGCATCAAACAGAATATCATAGGTTTTTCCTTTTTCAATTTTTAAATTGGATTGTGTTAACTGCACATGCCACGAAACCGTTCCGCCATTGGTTATATCTACAATTAATACTCTATCCACAACACTGGCTGAAGATTGTGTCCCTGTATTTGTAAAGAATCCCCAGTTATCTATACCTAGAGAAAAATTTCCATTCAAAAGGAGGTTGTCCTTTATGGTGGCATAAGTTGAAAAAATTGAATTAGAAATATCGGTTACAGAATTGACGTCGTCAACGGAGATTTTAATCAAACAATTTGATGATTCCATCTCAGGAACAGTCCAGTTGTATTCTGTTAGTGACGCATCAACATTTGCTGCGACAAGGTTCCAATTAGTTCCACCGTTTGTGGAGAACCAAATGGAAAGATGCTCCGCATTCACCGATTCCCATTTTATTTTAGTTACGGTTCCGGTTTCCAATAATTCGCCTCCATTCGGTTTTAGTAAAGAAATAGTTCTTATAATTTCGTTTGTCCATTTGGTTTCAACACCAAACCAAAGTGTTTTTGTTACTGCTTGGTCAATATCTACACGGAATTTGTTTGCCGTTATCGGTTTGTAAACTTTAAACTTTCCGGTTCTTTCGCCCAAGGTTCCAAGCTGATGCACCCTGATCGAATCCGATTTTATATTCAATTCAAAGGACA
>Ga0209373_10000696_pt1 | contig 48584 bp, 47 predicted proteins | sample Higcelweek5metaG_FD_187173 | JGI IMG/M metagenome (GOLD analysis project Ga0209373, IMG submission 187173) | Freshwater pond sediment microbial communities from the University of Edinburgh, under environmental carbon perturbations - High... | ecosystem: Environmental > Aquatic > Freshwater >... | reverse complement strand
ACCATTGTCACAATCGGCTAACCCGTTGAACTTCCCGGCGTTTTCAGCGTCGTTGCCGTCGCGTCGTCGTCGGTGGAGCAGGTTCTATCCCCCCAGCCGCCAACCGTCAACTCCCTTTTTCAAAAAAAGTGTCATCGAACCGTTTTTTCTCTGCAACAGTTAACTGCTATAAGGATATCGCGCGCGAGGGACTGAACCACCCCGGAGCCATTCCATTAAATCGTTCAACCCCCATGACTGGCCCATATTTTTGCCGCATTCCTGCCGAATAACGCCTTGTCCGTCATGATACGATCTGTTCCAGACTGTTTCAGAAACGGGCAGAACGGAGCAATTCGTCTTGATTTTGATAGAAATTACAGACGAATGGATGGTTGACTTAAAGCAATATGTCTTTCATCCTCCGTCCATCGCACGTTTTTGTAGGGATCACTCGCCGTCATCGTTACCCCGATGATGCTGCGGGAGGCTTTTGGTGCTTATCTTCGCAAGGGGGAGCAGTCCATACATGGGATACAAGAAACCGCTTCTGTTCGCTGGCTTGGGCATGCTGGCCGGTGCGGCATCCGTAGCCCTGTTGACTGCCTTGATGCCGTCCGGCCCCGAAGAGAGCCTGGCGCAGCAGGCGATGGACTCGATGGAGCTGTCAGCCTCGGCGGTTCATACTCCGTCCTCTTTTGCATCGGTCCCGGCAACGGCGGATAATGCCGTCATCACCAGCCCGCGCAGCGCCAGCCGTCCATCGGCCGTGCCACGGCAACCAGCCAACGGCGTGCAGCTTGCCTCCCTCGGCCCCACCGAGCAGATTCCGGGCCTTCATCAGGAAACCATCAAAGTTCAGCGCGGCGATACCCTGCTGGGCATGCTGGTCGAGGCCGGGGTCAATTCCCAGGAAGCCCACGACTCGATCGCGGCCATGAAGCAGGTCTATAACCCGCGTGACCTGCGGCCAGGCGACGAAATCACCCTGACCTTCCTGTCCGGCCCGCAGGACCGCGAGTTCTATGGATTCTCGCTCGAAGCTGATCCAGTGCGCACCGTTTATACCGCCAAGGAAAACGAGGGCGGTTTTTCGGCCAACGAGCTGAAGGCCAAGCTGTCGGAACAGACCTTCCGCTTTGAAGGCAAGATTCACTCCAGCCTGTTCCTCGCCGCCACCCGTCAGGGCGTTCCGCTGGATGCGCTGCAAGAGCTGATCAAGATCTTTTCCTATGACGTCGACTTCCAGCGCGACATTCAGGACGGCGACAGCTTCCAGATCCTGTTCAAGCAAAAGGCAACGCCGGATGGCCAGCCGGTGGGCGATGCCTACCTGCAATTTGCCTCACTGACCCTGTCCGGCAAGGTGTTTGCCCTCTATCGCTTTGAAGACGCCGATGGCTCGGTCGATTACTACAACGAAAAGGGCCAGAACGTTCGCAAGGCCCTGTTGCGCACCCCGATCAACGGTGCCCGGCTGTCGTCCGGGTTTGGCATGCGCACCCACCCGGTGCTGGGCTATTCCAAAATGCACAAGGGCGTTGACTTTGCCGCCCCCACTGGCACCCCGATCTATGCCGCCGGTGATGCCACGGTTGAAGTGGCCGGGCCGTTCAGCAGCTATGGCAACTATGTCCGTCTGCGCCACACCAGCGAGTATGCCACCGCCTATGGTCACATGAACGCCGTTGCCAAGGGCCTGAAGCCCGGCATGCGCGTCCGTCAGGGTGACGTGATCGGCTATGTCGGCAGCACTGGCCGCGCCACCGGCCCCCACCTGCACTATGAAATTCTGAAGGGTGGCTCTCAGGTTAACCCGATCGGCGTCCGCTTCCCCTCTGGCCGGATGCTGGCGGGCAAGGATCTGAAAAACTTCCTCGCTTCGCGCAAAAAGATGGAAGACACCTACGCCGCCCTGCCGGTCAGCAGCCGCAACAATCTGGCGCTCAGTCAGAACAGCGACTCGCAGGACGAACAGGAAAACGTCGAATAAAAAACCGGGGCAGACACACTCTGCCCCGGTTTTTTTACGTCTCTTTCTTTTGCCGCCCGCGCATCGACCGCCCCAACGACAGCAGGGCCTCTTTCAGCTCGGGGTCGGCAATTCCGGCCACCGTCGCCTGCAAATCCTGCTCTTCCGCCGAGGACAGGGGCCGCATCTCCGGCCCCTTGGTGGCACGGCGAGGCGGCAGCGGGGCCTGAATGATCTTCATCCGACTCAGCGCCGCATAATTATAAAAGCGATTCACCCGCTCGATGATCCGGGGGGCTTCGTGTTGCAGCATGGTCGCCGCCGGGCCGCTGCCCACCCGGATGGTCAATTCACCATTGTCGCGCTTGTCGCGGGGAAAGCGCACACTTTCCGGCTGCGACAAAGCCGCCAGTGTCGGCCCGACAATCGCCGCCCAATGGCGCACCAGATCACCTTCGGCCAGACCGCGCTTGCCCAATAGCGGACGGGTCAGTTTGTCGGTGACCGCACCAACCGCTTTCAGGCCGTTACTGGGGCGACGTTCCTGCTGTGACATCCGGGCTGCTCCTGTGGCATGAGAGGGCTTGTGTTTTTGCCGCACCTCGGCCTTGATACCAAATCAGTTTATACCGGGTCGAAAAACCGATGGAAGCAGATCGTCTCAGCCGCACCTTGCTCGCATGGTACGACGCCGAAGCCCGCCGCCTGCCGTGGCGTTCACCGCCCGGAGTCTACGCCGACCCCTACCATGTCTGGTTATCGGAAGTGATGCTGCAACAAACCACCGTTGCCGCCGTCATCCCCTATTTCCGCAAGTTTCTCGACCGCTGGCCAACGGTGCTGGACCTTGCCGCCGCAGACTCCGAAGAAGTGATGGCCGCCTGGGCCGGGCTGGGCTATTACGCCCGCGCCCGCAACCTGCTGAAATGCGCCCAGCATGTGGCCACTGTTCTGGGCGGGCGCTTTCCCGACACCGAAGACGGCCTGCGCAGCCTGCCCGGCATCGGCGATTACACCGCTGCCGCCATTGCCTCGATTGCCTTTGGCCGGGCAACGGTGGTGGTTGATGGCAATGTCGAACGGGTAATGGCGCGGCTGTTTGCCGAACAAGACCCCCTGCCCGGCGTCAAACCCCGCCTGAAGCAGCGGGCGGCGCAGTTGGCACCGCAGGAACGGTGCGGAGACTATTCTCAGGCGTTGATGGACCTGGGGGCCACCCTGTGCACCCCGCGCAACCCGGCCTGTGGCCTGTGCCCGTGGGTGCGCGACTGTCAGGGCCGCCTGCAGGGCATTGCCGCCGACCTGCCCGCCCGCACCCCCAAGGCCGAAAAGCCGACCCGCCACGGGCTGGCGTTCTGGATTGCCCGCTGGGATGGCTCGATCCTGCTGCGCAAGCGGCCTCCGCACGGTCTGCTCGGCGGGATGCTGGAAGTCCCCTCGACTCCGTGGCGCGACAGCAGCGAAGGCGGAGCATGGACACTGGACGAGGCCAGCAAACACGCCCCGCTGTCCTGTAGCTGGCACCCGGTCCGCGGCACGGTACACCACACCTTCACCCACTTTCATCTTGAGATGACGGTGGTGACCGGGATCGCCCGGGGCGGTGAGCCACCCGCCAGCCGCTGGGTCAGCCCGGAGTCGCTGGGTGAACAAGCCTTGCCAACCATCATGCGCAAGATTGTCCGCCATGCGATGCAGTAGGGCATGGAGCGAAAAACCTAATCTGTCACAGGAGCAGGGGCCACCAGACGCGGGGCCGCCATCAGCAGGACGACCGCCACCGCAGCCACCAGCGCCATCATGCCGCCGTTCAGCCAGTTCCAGCCGCCTCCGGCCACCGCCACTGCGGCAGCCAGCGAGGCGACCGCCGCCGAGGCGCTGGAGGTCAGCTCCATCAGCCCCTGCGCCGCCGGGCGCTCTTGCGGATCATGCCCCAGCCCGAGCAGGGTCGTCCCGGCCACAAGCATCACGTTCCACCCGGCCCCCAGCAGCAGTGAACTGACCGCAAAGGCCTCCAGCGAGCTACCACTCAGGGCGACTCCGCCACTGACCAGCAACAACACCGCTCCCAGCAGCAGAATCTTTTGCGACCCCAACCGGTCCACCAGCCAACCACTGACCAGCGCCGGAAGAAACATGCCAAGAACATGGCCCTGTACCACCCACGAGGCATCACCAGTGGAGTGACCACAGACCACCATTGAGACCGGGGTGGCATTCATCACCAGAATCATCATCCCGTGACCACAGGCCGTCGCCAGCACCGCCGCCCGGATGGCGGGCCGTTGCAGCAACGCCCTCATCATCGCCAGCGAGACATCAGGCCGAGGCTGGGCGACTCCACGCGGCAAACCGGCCAGCACCACCATCGCCGCCACAGCCAACACCGACAGCATCAGATAGGCCCCGATAAACGGCACTGGCAGAATTTCCCGACTGAGCGAGGCCAGCACCGGCCCGACCACCGCCGCCGCAATGCCCCCGGCCAGCACCAGCGAGGCCGCCCGCCCCTTGCCCTCCGGCGGAGCCGACTCCAGCGCGGCATAGCGATAACTCATCGCCGTTCCCTGATACACACCAAGGAACATCGATCCGAGACAGAACAGCGCAAAGCTCGACATCTGCACCCCGGCGGCATAGCTCAGCCCGCCCATCACTCCACTGGCCGCCCCGGCGATGAACACCGCCCGCCGCCCGTGCTGCGCCATCTGCCGCGCCAGAGTGGGGGCCAACACCATATAGGTCAGCACCAGCAGCGCCAGCGGTAACGACGCCAGCCAGACCGCCGGGGCCAACTGCCGCCCGACCACCAGCGTCAGGGTGATTCCAACAATGGAGCAGGACCAATAGAGAGCCTGCGCCACCGCAAGCCGCAGCAGCGGCGGTGACGTGAGAAACGACATCGCGATATCCTCGCCCAAAGATGAAAAGAAGACAGACGGTTATCCCGCGCGGGACAACCCGAAGCGGGCGGCATAGTCCTGTGGACTGACCCCAAGATGACGGTGGAAGGCCCGCCGCAGGGTCTCCGGGTGGCCAAAACCGCAACAGCGCGCCACCATCGCCAGCGAGCTGGTCCCGCTTTGGACCATCTGGCGCGCCGCCTCGACCCGCAGCCGTTCAAGATAGCGCCCCGGCGACTCGCCCACCTGCTGGGCAAACACCCGCGAGAAGGTGCGCGGGGTCATCCCGGCCTGCTCCGCCATCTGCTCCAGTGTCAGGGACTGACCCAGCACCGACGGCAACCATTCCAGCAAGCCTGCCAGCCGGGGTGCCCGTTCAAGGTCCGGGGCCAGAAAGGCCGAGCATTGCGCCTGTCCGCCCGGACGACGCAGGAACATCACCAGCCGCCGCGCCACCGCCAGCGCCATCGACGGCCCCAAATCGTCTTCGATCAGCGCCAGTGCCAGATCAATACCGGCGGTGATGCCCGCCGAGGTAAAGACATGGGCGTCATCCTCGGCCCCGTGACCATAGGTGTGCAGGCGATCACTCTGCACCCGGATCGCCGGATAGCGGCTGGCCAGCTCGCTGGCCCGCGACCAGTGCGTCGTTGCTGGACGGCCATCAAGCACACCGGCTTCGGCGAGGGCAAAAGCTCCGCTGCACACTGACCCCAAACGCAGTACCCGGCGTTCCTGCTGTCGCAGCCAGTCAAGGAATCCCGCCGTCAGCACCGCCTGATCAATCCCCGGCCCGCCCACCACCAGCACCGTATCGCAGCCATCGGCCAGCGCCGGATCATCAAAGGCATGGTCTACCAGCACCCGCAACCCCGCCGAGGTGGTGACGGCGCCGTCCTGCATTCCTGCGGTCAACAGGCGGTAATGGGCTGGCTGCCCTCGCCGGGCCAGTTCTTCGTTGGCGATGGTAAAGGCCTGCATCGGCCCGGCCAGATCCAGAATCACCGCCTGCGCATACAGAACAAAGACGATTGTGCGTTCCGTGACCATCCTCAGCCCTCGCTGTCATGCCGTGCGGTGTCAGACTCAGGATCGCAAGATCGTCTTCTGGCGACAATGACAATCACCCCACGGATTTCGCCACAGATGGTTCTCTTTCCCCAGGATGACCGCGAAATGGTCATGGAATGACCTTATTCTGCCCCGGAATTGCCCCATCACGCCGGTAGGATATTTTCATCACGAGGTTGCAGAAAAGGAGGGTCCGATGCTGTCCTCGGCACCACCATTCCTGAAGCATCTTGGCTACAGCACTGTCCTTGCCGTTGTGCTGGCGGCTCAGCCGTTTACCGTTGTGGTCTCGGCCCAGCCCGTCCCACCGGTTCAGCACGGCATCCCGCTCAACAGCCCGAATGCCACCGACCTGCCGGAAGAAATCGAGGACCTGCCGGTCCGCACCACCCACGGCGTTCTGGTCGGTCACGTCAGCGACGTTCGCATGGACCCCAGGTCCACGCAGTTCCGGGTTCAGGCGGTTCAGATCACCGCCGACGATGTCAGCACTGCCGCGCCGCTGTCGTGGTGGGTTGACGCCCAGCGTATCAGCATCACCCCTGATGCGATCATTCTTGCTTCGCCCGGCGACCAGCAAGCCAGCGCGGTTTCCCGGTAAACGTCCGTTGGAAACAGCTACAGCGAAGCACGACATCCACCACAGGAGAGTCTGATCATGGTCTTTCACCGCTCCCCCCGCCGCACGATCCTGCCGTTTGCCCCGCGCACGGTTGCCCTGGCCTGCGTCATTGGCCTCGGCTCCCTCAGTCCGGCTTTCGCTCAGGGCATGAACGATGACGATGCCCCTGAAATCTCGCTGCAGGCGCCGCCGCCCGCACCGTCACTTGATGGCAGTGTGATCGGCAAGCCGGTGTTCAGTCAGGATGGACAGGAAGTCGGCACCGTCCGTGATGTGGTGATGGTCGATGGCCGCGCCCGCGTGCTGAATATCGGCCATGGCGGCTTTTACGGCTTTGGCGAAAAGAACGCCGAGATTGATGTCAGCCGCGTTTCTGCCGGGTCCGATGCCATCGTGGTTCAGATGAATGCCGATCAGGTGGCCAGTCTGCCCGATGTCGGCGAGCCGGTCGCGGCGGAGTAACCTGTTCCCCTGCTGTCGGTCAAACAAAACGGCCCCCGCCAACAGGCAGGGGCCGTTCTTTTGTTAACCCTCAGTCTGCTTCACCGGGAAGCAAACGGAGTCCCTTACTTCAGCGATGCACAGAAACGCTGAATGCGGGTGCAGGCTTCGGTCAGCACGTCCGCCGAGGTGGCATAGGAGATGCGGAAGTACGGCGACAGGCCAAAGGCCGCGCCCTGCACCACCGCCACGCCTTCGGCTTCCAGCAGGTAGGTGGCGAAATCGCTGTCGCTTTCGATCTTTTTGCCGTCAGCGGTGGTCTTGCCGATCGCGCCCGCGCAGGACGGATAGACATAGAACGCGCCTTCGGGGGTCAGGCAGCTCAGACCTTCGGCTTCGTTCAGCATCTTGACCACCAGATCACGACGCTCCTGGAACGCCTTGCGCCACGCCGGGAAAAAGTCCATCGGCTCGGACAGGGCAGCAGCGGCGGCGGCCTGCGACACCGACGCGGTGTGGGTCGACGACTGCGACTGGATGACGTTGATCGCCTTGATCACCGGCAGCGGGCCAGCGGCATAGCCGACGCGCCAGCCGGTCATGGCGAACGACTTCGACACACCGTTCATGGTCAGGGTGCGGTCGTACAGCTTCGGCTCGACCTGGGCGATGGTGGCGAACTTGAAGTCGTCGTAGACCAGATGTTCATACATGTCATCGGTCATAATCCAGACATGCGGGTGCTTCAGCAGCACATCGGCCAGAGCCTTGAGGTCCGCCGCCGAATAGGCCGCACCGGTCGGGTTCGACGGGCTGTTCAGCACCAGCCACTTGGTCTTCGGGGTGATCGCGGCGTCCAGCTGCTCGGCAGTCAACTTGAAGTTGTTGGCTTCGGTGCATTCGACGAACACCGGCACGCCACCAGCCAGCAGGGTAATGTCGGGGTAGGACACCCAGTACGGGGCCGGGATGATCACTTCGTCGCCAGCGTCGACGGTCGCCATGATGGCGTTATAGATCACCTGCTTGCCACCGCAGCCGACCGTCACCTGATCGGGGGTATAGTCCAGGTCGTTTTCCCGCTTGAACTTTGCGCAGATCGCCTTGCGCAGGGTCAGAGTCCCCGCAACCGCAGTGTACTTGGTTTCGCCCCGGTCCAGAGCCGCCTTGGCAGCCGCCTTGATGTGGTCGGGAGTGTCGAAATCCGGTTCACCAGCGCCCAGACCGATCACGTCACGGCCAGCGGCCTTCAGTTCAGCAGCCTTCTGGGTGACCGCAATGGTCGGAGAGGGCTTAATCGCGGACAGGCGTTGAGCAAGAATAGACATGGGATTACCCCTTGCGAGTGCCATGGATGGGGAACAGAAAACTGCCGCACCCTACCCCCGCCGGGCGTTGACCGCAAGGGGACAATGGCAGGGATGGCGGCATTGATGGTGGCATTGGCAGGGCTTTCACCTCCCGCAGAATGGGGGTGATCTTCCTGTGGAAAAACAGCCGCAGGCCCCCGATACTTCCTGTCATGCAACCTCTACATTTTCCCGCTCGCTTTCTGGCAGAGCCGCCATCACCACAGACGGGGTACAATGGGCAGCGGCTGTTCTTTTCCGGCAACCTCCGATCCGCAGCAAGGTGAACTGCCTTTCGCGACCTTGCGCTTTGATGCCTTGTGCCGCACGATCCGCGCCGTGCTGAACGTCGCTTTGGTGGTGATCCATCTGGACCCCACCAACGAATGGGGGACGCCATGCGTCTGGCACGACACCGCGCCGGAGCAGACTCCGCTCCCCTGGCGGGATCTCCGACTGCCCGCCGGGAGCCAGCCCACCCTGTTGCTGAATGATGCCCACGCCCACCCTGACCTCGGGCTCCCACCCTGGGTACGTTTTTATGCCAGCCTGCCGATCGGGCCGGACGGAGCAGGGCGGGTGACGGTCATCGACAGCCACCCCCAGCCGATCACCGCCAGCCTGCGACAGAGGCTGGATGATTGCGGTGCCATTGCCGATCAGTGCTTGCGCCTGCACACGGCCGCCAGGGATGCCGAAGAACAGGAAGCCGAATTCCGCCTGCTGACGGAGACCTCGACCGATACGATCGTCCGCGGGACACTTGATGGCGTGCGCCTGTACATTTCACCGTCGGTGCGCACCTTGCTGGGATATGAGCCGGATGAGTTGATCGGCCAGCGCGCCATTACCCTCACCCACCCTGACGATGTTCCGGCCTTTGCCGCTCTGATGCAGAAGGTGCGGAATGGTACCCTTGAGGTCGGTATCAGCGAACAGCGCCAGCGCCACAAGAACGGCTCATGGGTATGGCTGGAAGCCTTTGTCCGCCTGACCCATGACCGCCACAGCGGTTTGCCCAATGGCTATGTCTCGTCCGTCCGTGGAGTCGATCACCGGAAAAAGGTTGAAGCCCACCTCACGCAACTGGCCTCCCACGATCCATTGACCGGTCTCCCCAACCGCAGCCTGTTCCGGCAACAGTTGCAGGACGCGCTGGCCACCGGACACGGGGCAGAGGTGATGGTCTTTTATATGGACCTCGACCGGTTCAAGCAGGTCAACGACACGCTCGGCCATCAAAGCGGCGACAGTGTCCTGCGCGAGGTCGCCCACCGCTTGCGCGCCATCCTGCGCCCCACCGACTGCATCGCCCGCCTGGGTGGCGACGAATTCACCGCCCTGCTGATCGCCGACCGTCTGCACGCCAGCGACCTGGCCGCCCGACTGGTGGCCGCCATCGCCGCCCCGATCCCCTGCGGCAGCACGCAGGCCCACATTGGCCTGAGCATCGGCATTGCCTGCTTCCCCGACCATGGCCGGTCAGCCGAAGCCCTGTTGGCTGCCGCAGATCAGGCCCTGTATCGCGCCAAAGCCGCTGGCCGGAACGGCTTTTGCTTTTTCACCCCGGATCAGGAGAACGGAGGACAGGCCTGACCCGACGACCGTCTTACCGTGGCAACCGCCTGCCCCGCAGCAGCAGGTCCACCTGCTCCTGCGTCAGCCCGTCGCTGGTGGGCGGGGCATGCGCCGACAGTTCATCGCCCGGACAGGATTTCTCGCGCAGATAGCGCAGCAGACGCCCAACCTTGGTCAACCGCTGCCCGGCCAGATCCTGAAAGGCACAGGCTTCGAGGATACCTTCCAGACGGGCGTGCGTGACCCGGTCCGGGGCCGAGGCCAGCAGCAGCTCGACCAGCCCCAAAATGCGATTCACCGCCAGTTCCTGTTCATGGGCAACAACGTCGAGGTGGTGAATGGCCGCCACCAGCGCCGCATCGACTGGAGGCTGAGAGGGGGAGGAAGACGATGGTGGCACGATCTGATACCCATACCGAAGGTATGGATAGTGTCGGTCGAACGCACGTTTCGCGCAATTTAAAACCTGCGCGGCAGAGCACGGGTGATGCACAAAAACAAAAACGGGCCGGAAAACTCCCGGCCCGCCGAAGACACGGATCCACCCCCGGGACCGGGGACATCACCGCCATCGCAAGTCCTAACGGAACCAGATGGTTCCGGCAGTTTATTTCGGAGACATCACCATGGTCATCTGACGTCCCTCCATCTTGGGGAACTGCTCGACCTTGGTAATATCAGCGAAATCTTCACGCACACGGTTGAGCACATCCATGCCCAACTCCTGGTGCGCAAGTTCGCGACCACGGAAGCGCAGAGTGACCTTGACCTTGTTGCCTTCTTCGATGAAGCGGCGCAGGGAGCGCATCTTCACTTCGTAGTCGTTGTCGTCAATATTCGGCCGCAGCTTGATCTCTTTGATTTCGATGACCTTCTGCTTTTTCTTTTGCTCGGCCTTCCGTTTCTGCGACTCGTACTTGAACTTGCCAAAGTCGAGAATCTTGCACACCGGAGGTTCGGCGTTCGGCGAGATTTCCACCAGGTCAAGCCCGGCCGACTCGGCCATTTCAATGGCTTCACGGATATGGACGACCCCGACCTGTTCCCCTTCGGCATCGATCAGGCGGACGGTCTGGGACTTGATGGCATCGTTGACGCGCGGTCCATCTTTGGACGGCGGCGCCGTCATCGGCGGTCTAGCTATGTAAAAATCTCCCTTAGCCAGAGTTATGCTCAAAAGCCCACCCCGAAGGCTCAGGCTGAGCACCGGACCGACCCCCAGGGAAACCCCTCTCTTTCGGCGGTGACACAGCCCTCGGGATGATGATGGCGGGACAGGTCAAAGACCTGATTGCTTCCCGCACCACCGAGCGGCGGCAGTGGACTCTTATCCTTTGTGGCGCTGTCCCCGGAAACGGGCAAAGCCCGTCCCGGAGCAGAACCGGTATCAAGTCGCCGGCGGGGTTAGCACCCCGGCATGGCGGCTTCTGCTTGGAGTGTATCCAGCGCCGTTCCCAGCGCAAGGATTTCTTGGGCCTTTTCGCTGCCCAGACGGCGCAGGGCAACGGTTTTTTCTTCCGCTTCGCGCTTGCCGACCACGGCAATCACCGGCACCTTGGCCAGCGAGTGCTCACGGACCTTGTAATTGATCTTTTCGTTGCGGGTATCAACCTCGACCTTCAGGCCGCGCGCCCGCATCGCTGCGGCAACCTCTTCGGCGTACTCGTTGCCGTCGCTGGTGATCGTGGCCACCACCACCTGGGTCGGGGCCAACCACAGCGGGAACTTTCCGGCGTAGTTTTCGATCAGCATGCCGATGAAGCGTTCGAACGACCCGAGGATCGCCCGGTGCAGCATCACCGGACGGTGACGGTTGCCGTCTTCGCCGACGTATTCGGCATCCAGACGCTCGGGCAGCACAAAGTCCACCTGCAGCGTCCCGCACTGCCAGTCACGCCCAATGGCATCGCGCAGAACGAATTCCAGCTTCGGGCCATAGAAAGCCCCTTCGCCGGGGTTCAGGGTCCAGGCCAGACCGGCGGCGTCGGTGGCGTCCTTCAGGGCGGCTTCGGCCTTGTCCCAGGTGGCATCGGTCCCGGCGCGCTTTTCCGGCCGGTCGGAGAACTTCACCCGGACTTCGGTAAAGCCAAGGTCCTTGTAGACGCTTTGCAGCAGGTCACAGAACGCCTTGGTTTCGGTGATGATCTGGTCTTCGGTACAGAAGATGTGCGCATCGTCCTGGGTAAAGGCCCGCACGCGCATCAGGCCGTGCAGACTGCCCGACGGCTCGTTGCGGTGACAGGCGCCGAACTCGGCCATGCGCAGCGGCAGGTCACGATAGGACTTGATGCCCTGATTGAAGATCTGCACGTGGCACGGGCAGTTCATCGGCTTGATGGCGAGGGTTTTTTCTTCCGCCTCGCTGATGAACATCCCTTCGCGGAACTTTTCCCAGTGGCCCGAATGCTCCCACAGCACACGATCGACCATCTGCGGCGTATTCACTTCCACATAGCCCGCCGCATCCAGCCGGTTGCGCATGTAGGTCTGCAGCGCCCGGTACAGACGCCAGCCTTTCGGGTGCCAGAACACCGCGCCTTGCGCCACGTCCTGCAGGTGGAACAGGCCCATTTCACGGCCCAGCTTGCGATGGTCGCGCTTTTCGGCTTCCTCCAGCATGTGGAGGTAGTCCTTCAGCTGCTTTTCGGTCGCCCAGGCGGTGCCATAGATACGCTGCAGCATCTCGTTGCGCGAATCACCGCGCCAATAGGCTCCGGCGACCTTCATCAGCTTGAAATGCTTGCCCATCTTGCCGGTGGACGGCAGGTGCGGCCCACGGCACAGGTCTTTCCAGTTGCCCTGGCGGTAGACGGTGATGGTCTGCCCGGCCGGGATCGCTTCGATCAGCTCGGCCTTGTACTTTTCACCGATCTCGAGGAAATGGGCGATGGCGGCGTCGCGGTCCCATTCTTCGCGGATGATCTGTTCGTTGCGGTCAACGATTTCGCGCATCTTCGCTTCGATCTGTTCCAGATCTTCGGTCGAAAAGGGCGTGTCGCGCGCAAAGTCGTAATAAAAGCCGTTTTCAATCGCCGGACCGATGGTCACCTGCGTGCCCGGATACAGCTCCTGCACCGCTTCGGCCATCACATGGGCGGCGTCGTGGCGGATCAGCTCCAGCGCCGCGTCGTCCTTGACCGTCACCACCGACAGCGCAGCGTCGCTGTCAATTGTCCGGCCCAGATCCCACATGTCACCGTTGACGAACACCGCCAACGCCGCCTTGGCAAGGCTGGGGGCAATATCCGCGGCCACCGACGCGCCGGTAACCGGGCCTTCGTAGTGGCGAACGCTGCCGTCCGGCAGGGTAATGGCAACCATTGTTATAATCTCTTTTCCTGACACCCGATGGCGCACGATAGCGCGCCCGGGCGATGTTGCAAGCAGTTCGGCGGGTCCCGCCTGACTCATGAAAGGGAACGTCACATGCAGCGGAGCACCGCCAGCGGCGAGCAAAGGCTCAAGCCGAGGATCAGCACTCCGTGCCCATAGTTCGTGTCACCGCCGTCGCCAAAGCAACGCGGATCATCACACAACCGATGGATAACGAACCAGAGACCACGGAACTCGTCCTGACCAGAAACAACAGACGGATCAAGAAAAATACTCTTGATCCGTCTGTTTATAGCATCCATGCGCCCAAAAGGCCAGAATTTGTCCTGCCATCAGGCGCGCAAGGCCGTCATGACGCCACCGCAGCCATTACCTGCGCCGGGGTCAGGTCGGTTGCCAGCGAGGCCACCCGCAGGAACTGCACCTGCTCACCACGCTGGCCGCACAGCGCCGGGTCGGACGCCTGGGAGTACAGCACCACACAGCGGCAGCCACAGCCCGCCGCCAGATGCATCGGCCCGGTATCATTGCCAATCGCCACCTGCGCCCGCCGGGCCAATGCCGCCAGATCGGCAATGCCGGTTTTCCCGATCAGGGACACCGCCTGCGGACAGGCCGCCTGCACCGCATCGGCGGCGTCCTGTTCACTGGCTGTCCCGACCACCACCGGCGTCACCCCTTGCGCGGCCAGCAATACCGCCAGTTCGGCATAGCCCGCCGCTGGCCAGCGCTTGTCCGGGCGGTGGGGTGCCCCGCCGGGGACCAGCAAAGCAAAGGGCTCAGACAGGGCAAAGGCCGTGATCTCGGCATCCAGCCACGACAGATCGGGTCGGCTGAGCGGCTCGATGCCCGCATCGCGCAACTGCTCGGCCTGACGCTCGATGGTGTGCATCCCGTCCCGCTGCGGATTGCGGTGCGGATGGGAACAGCCACGGGCAATCCCCGACCACTCCACCGCCTTTGGCCCGCCCAGCAAGCGCAGATAGCCGGAAGAACGATCCGAGGTTTGCAGGTCATAGACCCGCTCGAACTGACCACTGCGCAACAGCCGCCGCAAGGCCCGCATCTTGCCGACCTGCCACAGCTTGGGCCGCTCGTCGATCCACACCTCGTCAAACCACGGGCTACGGCGCGCCAGATCGGCAAACAGGCGGGTGGTCAACAAGGTGATCTTCGCCTGCGGGTGAGCCGCCCGAATGGCGGCAAACGGCCCGAACGCCTGCACGAAATCGCCCAGCGCCGACAGCTTGATCACCAGAATGCGCGCCGGGTCACTCATCGGGTCAGGACTTCACGATACACATCAAGGGTTTTCGCACACATCGCCTCGGTGGAAAAATGCCGCCGGACATGGGCCATTTCCCGCTGGGCCAGCGCCTCGCGCTGCTGCGGGGTCAGGGTCAGGGCTTCGCGCAGCATGGTCGCCAGCGAGCCGGGATGCATCGCCCCGAACAGCCAGCCGGTCTGGTGATGCTGGACGATTTCCGGCGAGCCACCATGGTCCGGCGCCACCACCGGCCGCCCCATCGCCTGCGCTTCCGCCGGAACGCGGCCAAAGGCTTCGGGGTCGGTCGAGGCGCAAACCACCACATCGGCCAGCATGTAGGCCGCGGGCATGTCGTGGCAATCGTCGGCCACCTGCACCCGGTCCCGCAGACCGGCGGCCTCAATGGCGTCGTCCACTTCCTGCCGATAGGCCGTCCGCCCCTGATCAGACCCAACCAGTACACAGCGGAACCGCAGGTCTTTCAGGCGCTTCAGGGCCTCGATCAACAGCAGTTGCCCTTTCCAGCGGGTCAGGCGTCCGGGTAGCATGATCACCGGCTCGTCATCGGCCAGCCGCCAGCGCTGTGACAACTGGATCATCCGTTCGGCGCTGACCTTGTCGGGGTCAAAGCGGCTGAAGTCCACCCCCCGGTGGATCACCCGGATCTTGTTGTCATCCACACCATAGGTGCTGATCATGTGCCCACGGATGAATTCGGAAATGGCGATCACCCGGTCGCCTTCGGTCATCACCGCGTTATAGCGGCGCTTGATTGCAAACGGCCCTAAATTATAGGTGCCGTGGAACGTCGTGACAAAAGGGACTCCCGTGGTTCGGGCCGCCTGCAGTGCACTCCATGCCGGAGCGCGCGAGCGGGCATGAATCAACGAGACGCCCCGTTCCCTGACCAGTCGCGCCAGGGCATCGCCATTGCGGCGGATTTTCAGCGGGTTTTTGGTCGCCAGCGGCATCGTCACGTGCTCGGCACCGATACGGTCAAGCTCCCGCACCATCCGCCCGCCCTCACTGGCCACCACCGCCCGCCATCCGGCCTGAACCAGGGCCTGGGCGATCTCGATGGTGCCACGCTCAACGCCACCGGTTTCAAGCCGGGGCAGCACCTGCAAAATGGTCGGTGGCTGCCCGCCGGCATCGGTGGGGGCAGGGGTTGGGACGGACGATGCTTCGGTGTTAAGATACGGGTTCACAATCATTATTCTTTCAAATCAGCAGAGCGGTCGAATAGCCAAATGACACCCGATACTCTCGCCGAAAACCGGCCCCGGATACTATCACGGCCTGACGGTTCGTCCATTGCCTATCACCAGAGCCCCGGCGACGGAGTCGGGGTGGTTTTCCTGCATGGCCTGAAGTCAGACATGAACGGTGGCAAGGCCCTGTACGTTGAACAGTGGTGCCACCAACACAATCGCCCGTTTCTCCGCTTTGACCAGTTGGGCCATGGTCAGAGTTCGGGGCAATTCATCGACGGAACCATCGGACGCTGGGCCGAAGACACCGTCGCTGTTTTAGACAGCCTGTGCGATGGCCCGCAAGTCCTGATTGGCTCGTCGATGGGTGGTTGGGTGATGTTGCTGGCCGCCCTGGCCCGCCCGGAAAAGGTCGTCGGCCTGTTGGGCATTGCTCCGGCACCGGATTTTACCGATGACCTGACACGTTCGCAGATCAGCCCTGAACAGTGGGAAGCCCTGCAACGGGACGGAATTTGCTATTTTAACAGCGATTATTCCTGTGACCCTTACCCGCTGACCAAAGCCCTGTTCGATGACGGACACGCCAATTCCCTGCTGCACAGCCCGATTCCCTATCACGGCCCGGTGCGTATCCTGCATGGACAACAGGACGACTCGGTGCCTTGGGAACGCTCGCTGACCCTGGCCCGCCGGCTGGTCAGCGATGATGTTCTGTGTACCTTCATCAAACGTGGCGACCACCGGCTGTCCGAGCCGGAAGACCTGGAACGCATGACGCGCACGCTTGATGAACTGCTGGCGCGCGTCGGTCCGACATAACCGACCCGGTAGAACCGAAAGGACTGCAGACAGCATGTATGATGGACAACACGACCTGCCAATCGACGAGTTCACCGCCGAATTTTACTGGCTGTCCAACTTCTCGCCAGCCCCGATCGACTATGAGGGCGAGCTGTACATGACTGTCGAAAATGCCTTTCAGGCCGCCAAGACCAGCGATCACCGCGCCCGCGCCCTGATCCGCGATTGCGGCCCGGACGAGGCCAAGATGCGCGGCCTGCATGTGCCGCTGCGCCCGGACTGGGAACAGTGCCGGGTGGCAGTGATGGAAGATTTGCTCGACGCCAAATTCGCCATCCCCGCCCTGCGGCGGCGCCTGATCGCCACTGGCGACCGGCCCATCATCAACCGCAACGTCTTTGGCGATACCTTTTGGGGTCTGTGCCGGGATCAGGGACGCAATGAACTGGGCGAAGCGATCATGCGGGTTCGCAACCGGATACAGGCCCGGTAAACCGGCCCTCAGGCCACCGATACAAAAAAGGGCGCCTTCCACACGGAAGACGCCCTTTTTTCATTCATCCGAGAGGATTAGCCCTCGGCAGCCCGGCGACGCTGGCCACCCCAGCCACCGCCCTTGCCGATGCTGTCCTTTTGGTTGGAGCGCGGCTTGCGGTTGGAATTGGCGGCCGGACGGTCACCGTGACGGGCATCCGCCCGCGGACCATCCTGACGGCTGTGCTTGCGCTCGCCCTGCGGACGGTCGGCACGCGGGCGATCAGCCTGGAAACGCTCACCCTGCGCGCGGTCATGGCGCGGACGGTCACCATGGGGCCGGTCGCCCTGTGAACGATCCGCCTGGAAACGGTCACCATTCGGGCGCTCGCCCTGCGGGCGGTCACTATAAGGGCGGTCGCCCTGCGGGCGACGGGGCCGATCACCCCGTTCGACGAACGGCCGGCCTTCTTCGCCATTGGCAGCCACCGGACGGCCCTTGAAGCCACCCCGGAAGCCTCGGCCTTGACCCGAACGGTCACCGCCGCGCTCGCCACCCCGTTCGCCGCCCCGTTCACCACGGAAGCCCCGACCGCTGTCCTGACGCTCTTCGCCCTGATCACGGCCAAAGCCACCACGGCCCCCGGTCGCACCACCGCGCTTCGGACGCGGGGCCGGACGCTTGGACTGGTGCAGGTCACAGGTCTGCTCGCAATGCCACGGATGGTCGCCCACCACCGGCACCTGCTGACGGATCGACTTTTCGATGTCGCGCAGGTAAGCCACTTCTTCCAGTTCGCACAGGGAGATGGCGGTGCCGTCGGCACCAGCGCGCGCGGTGCGGCCAATGCGGTGGACGTAGCTTTCCGGCTCGTTCGGCAGTTCGTAGTTGATGACGTGGGTCAGACCCTCGACGTCAATGCCACGAGCGGCAATGTCGGTGGCGACCAGCGCCCGCAGCTTGCCTTCACGGAAGGCGTTCAGCGCCTGCTGACGGGCCCCCTGGCTCTTGTTGCCATGGATGGCAGCAGCGGAAACGCCTTCCTTGTCCAGCTGTTCGGCCAGACGGTTGGCACCGTGCTTGGTGCGGGTGAAGATCAGCGCCCGCTCGATGCCGTTGACGGCCAGCAGGTGTTCCAGCACCGCCCGCTTGTCAGCGCGGTTGACGAACAGCACCGACTGGTTGATGCGCTCGGCAGTGGTCGATTCCGGGGTCACTTCCACCCGCTGCGGGTTATGCAGGATCGACTGGGCCAGCGAGGCGATCTGGTCGGGCATGGTGGCCGAGAACATCACCGTCTGCCGCTTCGCCGGCAGGTGGCTGACGATCTTGCGCACGTCCTGAATGAAGCCCATCGCCAGCATGCGGTCGGCTTCGTCGAGCACGAAACGCTCAACGGTATCCAGACGCACATGGCCCTGATTGATCAGGTCGAGCAGACGGCCCGGCGTTGCCACCAGCACATCCACCCCGCGCGACATGGCATACACCTGCGGGTTCTGCCCGACGCCACCAAAAATCACCGCCCGCTTGAAGCGCAACTGGCGACCATAGGCGGCAAAGCTGTCTGCCACCTGTACGGCCAGTTCACGGGTCGGGGTCAGCACCAGCACCCGGCAGCTGCGCGCCCGCGCACCCTGCTTGACCGCCTGCAAGTGGTGCAGCAGCGGCAGCGCAAAGGCTGCCGTCTTGCCGGTCCCGGTCTGGGCGATACCCAGCACGTCCTTGCCGTTCATCAGGGGGGGAATCGCGCCAGCCTGGATCGGGGTCGGCTGCTGGTAGCCCTCGGCATCGAGCGCCTGAACGAGCGGCTCGGCCAAGCCGAGGTCATGGAAAGACGTCATGAAGTCTCTTTCAATAAAAAAAAACGTGGCCCGCGCCCCGTTCTGCTCTTTCAGAACGGACTTGTCGGTACCAACTGCACCCGTCGAGCGCGCGGCCACGGGATCTGATAGGGGGAACCGGGCAAAAAGGACGAGGGGTCACCCCTCTGCGCGCTGTCGCTGGCCCGTATAGGGTTGAAGGTGTATGCCTCGGCAGGGGGAATGTCAAAGGAAACTTCGACATGCCCCCAAACGGCAGACAAACAAAAGCCGCCACCCGACCGGGCGACGGCTTTTGTCATTCAAACGTCTAAAACACCTTACGCGCGGGCTTCCAGCGCCTTCAGCAGGGCGTCGCCCATACCCGAGGTGCCAACCAGCGTCGCACCTGCCTGCATGATGTCGCCGGTACGGATGCCCTGGTTCAGCACGTCCTGCACGGCGTTGTCCAGCATGTCGGCCACGTCGAGCATGCCGAACGAATAGCGCAGCATCATCGAGTAGGACAGGATGCAGGCCAGCGGGTTGGCCTTGCCCTGACCGGCGATGTCCGGGGCCGAGCCATGGACCGGCTCGTACATCGCCCGGCGCTTGCCGCCGCCGATGTCGGCACCGATCGAGGCTGACGGCAGCATGCCCAGCGAACCGGTCAGCATGGCGGCGCAATCAGACAGCAGGTCGCCGAACAGGTTGTCGGTGACGATCACGTCAAACTGCTTGGGATTGCGGACCAGCTGCATGGCACAGTTGTCGGCATACATGTGCTCGAGGGCGATATCGCCATACTTGGCATCGCGCAGCTTCTGGACTTCTTCGCGCCACAGCAGGCCCGATTCCATCACGTTGGCCTTTTCGACGCTGTGGACCTTTTTGCCACGCTTGTAGGCGAGGTCAAAGGCCACTTCGGCGATGCGGACGATTTCCGAGGTGGTGTAGACCTGCGTATTCAGGCCCTGACGCTCGCCGTTTTCCAGCGTGGTGATGCCGCGCGGCTGGCCGAAGTACACGCCACCGGTCAGTTCGCGGACGATCATGATGTCCAGGCCCTTGACGATGTCGAGCTTCAGCGACGACGCTTCGGCCAGGGCATCGAACACCAGCGCCGGGCGCAGGTTGGCGAACAGTTCCATTTCCTTGCGCAGACGCAGCAGGCCGCGTTCCGGCTTCACCGAGAAATCGAGGCTGTCCCACTTCGGGCCACCGACGGCACCCAGCAGAACGGCATCGGCATCCATCGCTTCGGCCATCGTTTCGTCGGCCAGCGGCACGCCGTGCACGTCATAGGCCGAGCCCCCCACCAGACCTTCGGAGACGGCGAAGTCGGTCAGGCCCCGGGCGTTCATCCACGAAATGATGCGTTTGACTTCGGTCATCACTTCGGGGCCGATGCCGTCACCGGCCAGGATGAGGATCTTTTTGCTCATGAGTGGGATTCCCCTGCTGAAATGCATGGATCAAAAGGTGGCGCGGATATTACGAGCGTGTGGCAGTCCCGGCAATGTCCGAGTGCATGCCTCCCTCGTCTTTCGGGGAGGAAAATGCCGGACTCTTTTGCGAATGCACAAATAGTGTGCATATGCGAAGGCTGTCTAATTTCTGTGCTCAAATGTCAAACGGCTTTTGCCTGCCTACTGTCATAGTCCAGCGAGGGTGCTTTCCTCCATCCGACTTTCGACGCAGTCACACAGTCCCTTGCAGTCACATAAGGACGCCGCGCCATGGCCTATTCAGCCCGACTGGGAACCGAACGCCATACCTTCGCCGACCTGAAAGCGGTGATGGCCTGCGCCTCGCCGCGCCGGTCGGGGGATGAACTGGCCGGGCTGGCAGCCAACAGTGATGAACGGCGGGTGGCCGCCCGCCGGGTGCTGGCCGACCTGCCGCTGCGCACCTTTCTTGACGATCTGCTGATCCCCTATGAACAGGACGAAGTCACCCGCCTGATCATTGACAGCCACGATGCCGCCGCCTTCGCCCCGGTGGCGGCGATGACCGTCGGCGAGTTCCGCAACTGGCTGCTGTCCTATGACGCCACCCCCGCCACCCTGCGTGCCCTCGCTCCCGGCCTGACGCCGGAAATGGTGGCGGCGGTTTCCAAGCTGATGCGCAATCAGGACCTGATTTCGGTGGCAGGCAAGTGTCAGGTGGTGACCGCCTTCCGCTCCACCCTCGGCCTGCCCGGACGGCTGGCTTCGCGCCTGCAACCCAACCACCCGACCGACGACCCGGCGGGCATCGCCGCCTCGACTCTCGATGGCTTGCTGTATGGCATCGGTGATGCGGTGATCGGCATCAACCCGGCCACCGACAGTGTTCCGGCCTGCACCACCTTGCTGGAAATGCTGGATGCGGTGCGCCAGCGGTTCGACATTCCAACCCAGTCGTGCGTGCTGACCCACGTCACCACCTCGTTGCGAGCGATGGAGCGCGGGGCGCCGCTGGATCTGGTGTTCCAGTCGGTGGCCGGATCGCAGGCCGCCAACAAGGGCTTTGGCATCGACCTCGCCCTGCTGGCCGAAGCCCACAGCGCCGCCCTTGACCTGAAGCGCGGCACCGTCGGCGACAACGTGATGTATTTTGAAACCGGTCAGGGCGCGGCCCTGTCGGCGGATGCCCATCACGATGTCGATCAGCAAACGATGGAAGTCCGCGCCTATGCCGTCGCCCGCGCCTTCCGGCCTCTTCTGGTCAACACGGTGGTCGGCTTCATCGGCCCGGAATACCTGTTCGACGCCAAGCAGATCATCCGCGCCGGTCTGGAAGACCACTTCTGCGGCAAGCTGCTGGGGCTGCCGATGGGGGTGGACGTCTGCTACACCAACCACGCCGAAGCCGATCAGGATGACATGGATGTCCTGATGAACCTGCTGACCGTCGCCGGGGTCAATTTCCTGATTGCTGTCCCCGGTGCCGATGACGTGATGCTGAACTACCAGAGTCTGGCCTTTCACGACATCGTCAGCCTGCGCCACCAGCACCACCGCCCCCCCGCCCCCGAGTTCGAAGCCTGGCTGCGCCGGATGGGGATGACCGATGCCGATGGCCGGGTGGTGCCGCTGTCGCCGTCGTCGGCACCGGTGCGCCGTCTGCTGGAGGGCTGAGCCGATGACCCGTTCCCCCCTTTCCGCCAGCCCCAGCCGGAGTTCTGCCGTGGTCGATATCGACAGCCAGCGCGACCCCTTTGCCCGTCTACGGCCTTCGACTCGCGCCCGTATCGGCCTTGGCCGTGCCGGTGATGGCCTGCCGACCGATGCCCTGCTCGATTTCCAGCTGGCCCACGCCCGCGCCCGCGATGCCGTCCATGCCGCCGTTGACTGGGACACCATCGCCACCGGCCTGCATCAGGGCGGCTGGGACCAAACCCCGCTGCGGGTGCAGTCGCGCGCCACCAACCGCCCGGATTATCTGCGCCGCCCCGACTGGGGTCGGCGGCTGGATGCGGCCAGTGTCGGCACGGCCCTGACCGCCCGCGATGACGAGACTCCCTATGATCTGGCCTTTGTGCTGGCCGATGGCCTGTCGGCAACGGCGGTGATGCAAAACGGCGTTGCCACCCTGCTGGCCTGCCGGGCGGCGCTGTCCGACTGGCGCATTGCGCCGCCGGTGTTTGCCACGCAGGCCCGCGTCGCTTTGGGCGACGAGGTCGGCCAGAGCCTGAACGCCCGCATGGTGGCGATCCTGATCGGCGAGCGCCCCGGCCTGTCGGTGGCCGAGAGTCTGGGCATTTACCTGACCTGGCACCCGCTGGTCGGGCGGCGCGATTCCGAGCGCAACTGTATTTCCAACATCCACCCGGACGGCCTGTCGGCCGACCATGCGGCCGCCTTGCTGGCCTGGCTGGCGCGGGAAGGCCAGCGGCTGGCGATGACCGGGGTGGATCTCAAGCCCGATGAACGGGCGCTGTTGGCCTCCCCGGGCGGCTCCCCTGCCGTGCCGGGGCCATCAGAACACCAGGCGTAATCATAAAAAGTCGGCGCGCCGCCACGCGCCACCCCTGAGAGCTCCAAGAAGGCCTCTGGATTCAACCGGACAAGACAGGAGGCATCCGCCCATGTCCGAACAGACCAAACCCGAACTCAAGAAAAGCCTGAGCGGCCTCCATCTGTGGGGTATCGCGGTCGGGCTGGTGATCTCTGGCGAGTATTTCGGCTGGAGCTATGGCTGGGCGCAGGCGGGGACCCTGGGCTTTCTGGTGACCGCCCTGCTGATCGCCGCCATGTACACCACCTTCATCTTCAGCTTTACCGAACTGACCACCGCCATTCCCCATGCCGGTGGCCCGTTTGCCTACAGCCTGAAAGCCTTTGGTCCGGTTGGCGGCTTTGTGGCCGGTTTTGCCACCCTGATCGAATTCATCTTTGCCCCGCCCGCCATCGCGCTGGCCATCGGCTCGTACCTGAACGTGCAGTTCCCGGCACTGGACCCGAAAATGGCCGCCGTCGGGGCCTATATCGTGTTCATGGGCCTGAACATCGTCGGCGTGACCATTGCCGCCACCTTTGAACTGTTCGTCACCGTTCTGGCGATTGTCGAGCTGCTGGTGTTCATGGGGGTGGTTGCGCCGGGCTTTAGCTGGAGCAACTTTGCCACCGGTGGCTGGTCGGGGGAATCGACCTTCACCCTCGGCTCGGTCGGTGGCATTCTGGCAGCCATTCCGTTCGCCATCTGGTTCTTCCTCGCCATCGAAGGCGCGGCGATGGCCGCCGAAGAAACCAAGAACCCGAAAAAGACCGTCCCCATCGCCTATATCGCCGGCATCCTGACGCTGGTGTTCCTGGCCTTTGGCACCATGGTGTTTGCCGGTGGCGTTGGCGACTGGAAAGCGCTGGCCAACATCAACGACCCGCTGCCGCAGGCGATGAAGGCCGTCGTCGGTGAAAACAGCAGCTGGCTGCACATGCTGGTGTGGATCGGCCTGTTCGGTCTGATCGCCTCGTTCCACGGCATCATCATGGGCTATTCACGCCAGTTGTTCGCTCTGGCCCGCGCTGGCTTCCTGCCGCCGGTGCTCGCCACCCTGCACCCGACCCGCAAGACCCCGCACTGGGCCATCCTGCTGGGCGGTGTGATCGGTATCGCCGCCATTTTCTCGGATGAACTGCTCAGCTTTGGCGGCCTCAGCCTGACCGCCAACATCGTCACCATGTCGGTGTTCGGTGCCATCGTGATGTACATCATGTCGATGGCTGCGCTGTTCAAGCTGCGCAAGGATGCCCCGGAGATGGACCGCCCCTACAAGGCGCCGTTCTATCCGTTCTTTCCCGCCCTGTCGCTGGTGCTGGCCATTCTGGCTCTGGGGACGATGATCTACTACAACCTGCTGGTGTTCGGTCTGTTCCTGGTGCTGTTTGCCATTGGCTTTGGCATCTACTTTGCCACCGCCCACCTGCGCACTGGTAACGTGCACGCTGCCAACCTTGAGCACGGCACGCTGGACATTGCCCAGGCCGAAGCCCGGACGCTGGTTGACTAAAGCGCGATTGCCTTCACATCATGCGCGTGCGCCGGAGTGCTCAGGCACTCCGGCGTTCTCTGTATTGCAGCGATCAGGGGTATCATCGCCATGAGCCGGTTTCCATCCACCTCCCTGCTCTCCGCCGAAGCGGAAAGCTACCCGTATCACGACGCTTTTCGGGCCGGGATCGGCGACCATCTGCCCTCGTCGCAAATGCTGATCCGGGCCTTTTTCGCCTCGTTCCCGGGCTGGGCAGCAGCGTTGATGCGGCTGCGCAACGCGATGACCCGCCGCCTTGGCCTGAAGAGTGACAATCCACCCCTGTTCCTCACCACCCCGTTCGAGGTCGGGCAGGAGATCGGCGTGTTCCGCCTGCTGACCATCACCCCCCACGAAGTGATCATTGGCCAGAATGACCGGCACCTTGATTTCCGCCTGTCACTGCACGTGATCCCCTCGACAACGGGAACCGATCTGGAAGTCGGCTCGCTGGTCAAGCCGCATAACCGACTCGGCTGGAGCTATTTGATGCTGGTGCTGCCGTTTCACCTGCTGATTGCCGCAACGATGGTGCGGAGGATGGCCCGTTTTCTGCATGAAAACAGGGATAGCGACAGCCCGGCAATACCCGATCAGCAGGAAAGGTCTTTCTGATCGCCTCTGCTGCCCCCTACACTAGCCCCTTCCCCCCGCAGGAGAACGCCGCATGACCGTCTCCATCCCTGAAACCAGCGCAGGCCGCAAGGTTCTGGCCTCTGCCGCGAATGGCTTTGCCTCTTTTCTCGGCACCATGGGGGGCAATTGTGCCTCGGTTTTGGGCCGGGCGGGGGTTGCCGAGCACGATATCAGCAATCCCAGACTGGCGCTCGATCTCGGGGCCTATTGCACGATGATGGAGCTGGCCGCGCAGGAGACCCGCCACGACAATTTCGGTCTGTGGTTCGGTCAGCAATTCCAGCCGGAAATGCTCGGCCTGATCGGCGAGGCCACCCTCAGCGCCCCAACGCTGGGGGCCGCACTGGAAACGCTGGCCGGGCTGTTTCCCTTTCACCAACAGGCCACCCACACCCGGCTGGGCCGCGACTGCGGGCTGTTGCGGCTGGAATACCGCATTCTCGATGGTCGCATCGTCCAGCGCCGACAGGATGCCGAACTGACCATGGGGATGTTCGTCAACGTTCTGCGGCGGGCGCTGGGCGCACAGTGGACCCCCGACGAAGTCCATTTCGAGCACGCCACCCCCGAAGCCCCGCAGGAACACGAGCGGGCCTTTGGAGCCCCGGCGCACTTTGGCCAGCCGTGTAATGCACTGGTGTTCCGCGCCCCCGATCTGGAACGGCGGATGAAAGACGGCAACCTTGACCGCTGGAGCACCCTGCGCGCCGAGCTGGTCCGGCTGGCGGGCAGCAAGGGCGGGCCGTCGTTTCTGGACCGGGTGAAAGGCGAAATCCGCAGCCAGCTCAGCGAAGGCTATCCCCACATCGACGCCATCGCCGACGCGCTCGAAATCCCGCGCTGGACCCTGCAACGCCGCCTTGCCGACCACGGTGTGTCCTTTTCCGAAGCCGTCGAGCAGGTACGGCAGGATCTGGCCCGGCTGTATCTGGCCCAGCGACATATTCCCCTGACCGACATCGCCATTCTGTTAGGCTATAGTGAACTCAGTGCCTTTTCCCGCGCGGTCAAACGCTGGAGCGGGGTTTCGCCCAAAAGCATGCGGGACGCGCTGGGGGTATAACGTCGCGCCTCTTTTCTGTTTACGGACTCTTTATGCCGCCGGACACGACACCGCTCCCTGCTCCCCAGAATTCCCAACCGTCAAAGCTGGTTGACCACCCCCTGTTTCAACGGGCCTCCGCTTTCTGGCGGTTTTGGCAAATCCTGCGGCATCCCTTCCGACCATCGCGTCGTCGACCCTTTCCGCTGCCTGTGGATAAAAACAGCTCTGTCTGCCTGACGGTACTCAACACGCCCAACAGTCAGGGCAACCTGCGGGCCGTTGCCCACCTCACCACCCATACCAGCCAACAGCCGCAGCCCTTCTGGACCCGCAGGCGTCCGGTCGGGGCAGAGGTTGATTTGCGACAAGGCGTGCTGGCAATTGATCAGCGCACGGCGGGCAAAGCAGCCTTCCTGTTCACGCTGGCCTTTCCCCGGCTGCGTGTTGGCATCGGAGAGCACACACTGGCCGCGCTGGCGCAGGGCACGCTGCACCCGCACCTTGAAGCGGCAACGTTTTCCGTTGATGCCGACGCCGAAGCGCTGCTGCAATGCCCGGCCCTGCAAGGCTCACTGCCCGAGACCTTGCGCACGCTACGAGCCTTATCCGCAACAGTCCACCGTGATGGCCTGAAGCTGTTTCTGCTAAACTCTGCCCCGGACATGCAGCTTGACCTGTGGCTAAGCCGCGTCAGCTACACCGGACCGGCCTCATTCCTGAACATGTCGCTGCATTTTATCGCCAGCCGCGTCCGCCATGCCCATCTGGTCGCCCGCACCGACGGTGAAACCGTCTTTTTGCGCGGTACCGCCGAGGTCGATGTGCCTGTTTCGGCATGGGTGCTGAAACAGGCCCTTCGCCTCAGCCGGTACTTGCAGGCGGTTGCATGGTTGCCCCCGCTGGACGTGCAGGCGACTCCGCAGGAAACACTGCAGATCACCCTGCCGGAAACGGCAGTGCCGAAAGCAAGCCTGATCGCAGGAAGCACAAAGCCACCTGCGCCTTACGCCTGACCGCTTTCCAGCAAGCCACGGAAGTAGGCAATGGTCCGCTTCAGCCCCTCTTCCAGCGGCACGGTCGGCTGCCAGTCGATGGTGCTTTTGGCATAGGAGATATCCGGGCGGCGCTGCTTCGGGTCGTCGGCCGGTAGCGGCATGTGGATAATCTGTGAACGGGAGCCAGTCAGGCGAATCACTTGCTCGGCCAGTTCCAGCATTGAAAACTCGCCGGGATTGCCAAGGTTCATCGGACCGGTGATCCCGGCGGGGGTATCCATCAGGCGGATCAGTGCCTCGACCAGATCATCAACATAGCAGAACGAGCGGGTTTGCTGGCCGTCACCATAGATGGTGATGTCTTCGCCGCGCAGGGCCTGCATGATGAAGTTCGACACCACCCGGCCATCCTGCGGATGCATGCGCGGGCCATAGGTGTTGAAGATGCGTGCCACCTTGATTTCCACCCCGTGCTGGCGGTGGTAATCGAAAAACAGCGTTTCAGCGCAGCGCTTGCCTTCGTCATAGCAGGCACGCAGACCGATCGGATTGACGTTGCCCCAATAGCTTTCGACCTGCGGATGGACCACCGGATCGCCATAAACTTCCGAGGTCGAGGCTTGCAGGATGCGGGCCTTGGTCCGCTTGGCCAGCCCCAGCATGTTGATCGCCCCGTGGACGCTGGTCTTGGTGGTCTGCACCGGGTCAAACTGGTAATGCACCGGGCTGGCCGGACAGGCGAGGTTGAAAATGCGGTCAACCTCGACGTACAGCGGAATGGTGACGTCGTGGCGCAGCATTTCAAAACGCGGGTTGGTCAGCAGCGGACGGACGTTGCTGCGGCTGCCGGTGAAAAAGTTATCCACACACAGCACGTCTTCGCCGCGTTCGATCAACCGTTCACACAGATGCGAGCCAATAAAACCGGCTCCGCCGGTGACCATCACCTGTTGTTCCGTCAGCACCATTGTCGCGCTCCGTCATGCCATGGGTTGCGGGCGTTCTGCCCCGGCGTCGGTCTGATCCTGAAAGAACCAGAAAAATGAAAGCCTTCGCCGCGCAGTCTAACAAGCGATCTGTTAAGGGTTGCCTTACAGCACCTTCATCCCCAAAAGAAAACGGCGCAGAGGACCAGCCCCTGCGCCGTTCACAACAGTCTCGCGCTGACAAAAATCAGCCAGCGATATTGCCAACCGGCACCGCCCACGGGGCGAGGGCGTCTTCGAACGCCTTGATCTTGTCGGCCTTTTGCAGGGTCAGGCCGATGTCGTCCAGACCGTTCAGCAGGCAATGCTTGCGGAACTGGTCAACGTCAAAGCTGATCGAACCGCCATCGGGGCCGGTGATCACCTGATTTTCCAGATCCACGGTCACCACCGCGTTGGAACCACGCTGGGCATCGTCCAGCAGCTTTTCCACATCAGCCGGCGGCAACTTGATCGGCAGGATGCCGTTCTTGAAGCAGTTGTTGTAGAAAATGTCGGCAAAGCTGGGAGCGATCACGCAACGGATGCCAAAGTCCAGCAGCGCCCACGGCGCATGTTCACGCGACGAGCCGCAGCCGAAGTTTTCGCCCGCCACCAGAATCGACGCCTGACGATAGGCCGGCTTGTTCAGCATGAAGTCGGCAATTTCATTGCCGTCGGCGTCATAGCGCATTTCGTCGAACAGGTTCTTGCCCAGTCCGGTGCGCTTGATGGTCTTCAGGAACTGCTTGGGAATGATCATGTCGGTATCGACGTTGATCATCGGCAGCGGAGCAGCAACGCCAGTCAGTTTGGTGAATTTTTCCATCGGTCTTTATCCTTGGTGCACGGTATGACGGCCAGAGGTCGGCCCCGTCACGCCTTGCGCATTCCCGAGCAGGTGCAACCACCTGCGGCGATGTATGTGCTGAAGGAACAAGAGGCCCGGATGCTGGCCGCCACCGCGAGGCAGCGGCCAGCATCCACAGCCTGAAACCGCCGAGGCCCGATCAGCCCTTGCGCAGGCGCGGCTTGCGCCACACCCACACCTGATCATAGGCCGACATGTCGTCTTCGATATCGTCGGCGCTGAGGAACATCTCTTCGTCCTCGTCACACTCTTCGAACTCTTCGAACTCTTCGGGCATGCCGAACAGGTCTTCGAGATGGTACAGCGTCCCGTCGTCGTTGACCGCATGACACAGCGGTTCCAACAAATCGGCGGGCAGAACGATATCCGAGGCCAGATCCTGACCAGCAGTATGAGCCGGGTTAATCAACAGCAACACGGCAGCGGCACTCTGGGCCATCGAACGGTTTTCCTTGTTCACACCAAAACGTCAGGGGAGGCCAGACCAGCATGCGGTGAATCTGACGCAGGCACGCTGGTCCAACCGTTTGGTTTGTCGCAGCGAGCGCAAAACCGGTTCCCGCTTTTGCGCCCACGGCTCCAGACGATCAGGCCATCAGCTTGCGAACGTCGGTCAGCTTGCCGGTGATGGCAGCCGCCGCGGCCATCGCCGGGCTGACCAGATGGGTACGACCACCACGGCCCTGACGACCTTCGAAGTTGCGGTTCGAGGTCGAGGCAGACCGCTGGCCCGGGGTCAGCTGGTCGGCATTCATCGCCAGACACATCGAGCAGCCCGGTTCCCGCCATTCAAAACCGGCGTCGAGGAAGACCTGATCCAGACCTTCTTCTTCCGCCTGTTCCTTGACCAGACCCGACCCCGGCACCACCAGCGCCTGCACGCCAGTGGCCACCTTGCGGCCCTTGGCGACGGCAGCGGCAGCCCGCAGGTCTTCGATGCGGCCGTTGGTGCACGAACCGATGAACACCACGTCGATGGCAACCTCTTCCATCGGGGTGCCAGCGGTCAGGCCCATGTATTCCAGCGACCGCTCGGTGGCCTTGGCCTTGGCAGCATCACGGGCATTGGCCGGGCTGGGAACCACACCGGAAATGCCGATGGTGTCTTCCGGGCTGGTGCCCCAGGTGACGGTCGGTTCGATGTCGGCGGCATTGATGACGATCACTTCATCAAAGTGCGCGCCGTCGTCGGTGTGCAGGGTCTTCCAGTAGGAAACAGCAGCTTCCCAGGCGGCACCCTTCGGAGCCATCGGGCGGCCCTGACAGTAGGCAAAGGTCACCTCGTCCGGCGCGATCAGGCCAGCGCGGGCACCGGCTTCGATGGTCATGTTGCAGACCGTCATGCGGCCTTCCATCGACAGCTTGCGCACGGCTTCACCAGCGTACTCGATCACATAGCCGGTGCCGCCAGCGGTGCCCAGCACGCCGCAAATGTGCAGAACCAGATCCTTGGCAGTGACGCCAACGCCCAGTTCGCCATCAACGCGCACCAGCATGTTCTTGGCCGGAGCCTGCACCAGCGTCTGGGTGGCCAGAACGTGTTCGACTTCCGAGGTGCCGATGCCAAAGGCCAGCGAGCCAAAGGCGCCGTGGGTGGCGGTGTGGCTGTCGCCGCACACGATGGTCATGCCCGGCAGGGTAAAGCCCTGTTCCGGGCCGACGATGTGCACCACACCCTGACGGATGTCGTCCATCGCAAAGTACGGCACGCCGAACGCCTTGGTGTTGCGTTCCAGTGCTTCGACCTGAATGCGGCTTTCTTCGTTGGCAATGCCCTTGGAGCGATCGGTCGTCGGCACGTTATGGTCGGCAACGGCCAGGGTGCGCTCGGGGTGGGCAACCTTGCGGCCAGACATCGCCAGACCTTCAAAGGCCTGCGGGCTGGTCACTTCGTGGACCATGTGGCGGTCGATGTAAATCAGGCAGGTGCCATCATCCTGCACGTCCACCAGATGGCTATCCCAGATCTTATCGAACAGGGTACGGGCTTTGGCCATGTGCCGAACTCTCCCTTTCAAGGGTCAGGGCGAACGGGTAGCGGTTATTGCGACTTAGTTTCGACTAAATCCAGACTACCCTTTATTCGCAACACGACGCACCGCTGGTCATAGCCCTCGGTGCGTCCAGACAGGTCACAAATGCAAAACAGCGGGTCAGGCAGCCAAAGGGCGGCGGATCGGTATCGACCACGCCGCCCCCTCGCTCGGAACCTTATTCGCCAGCAGCGGCAGCAGCAGCAGCGGCGCGGGCCTTGATGTTCGCTGCGGTATCTTCGACGATACGGGCAGCGCGACCACGACGACCACGCAGGTAGTACAGCTTCGCACGACGGACCTTACCGCGACGCACCAGCTCGATGCGCTCGACGTTCGGGGAGTACAGCGGGAACACGCGCTCCACACCTTCGCCGAACGAGATCTTGCGGACGGTGAACGAGCTGTTCAGACCGGCGTTCTTGCGGGCGATCACCACGCCTTCATAGGCCTGCAGACGCTCACGCTGGCCTTCGACCACCTTCACCTGCACGCGGACGGTATCGCCCGGGGTGAACACGGGGATCTGCTTGTTGGCGGTCAGGGCGGCAATCTGCTCTTGTTCGAGCTGCTGAATAATGTTCATCTTGACTTAACCCTTGTTGAAGTCGTTTTTTTTGAGGGCGGCGTAGCCTGACCAAAGGTCAGGGCGCCTTTGCCGGGTGATGTCCTCGGCCTGCTGCCGTCGCCATGCGGCGACTTTGGCATGATGTCCCGAAAGCAGAACTTCCGGAACCACGCGACCCTGCCAGTCGGCCGGGCGCGTATACAGCGGGTACTCAAGCAAGCCCCGCTCGAAACTTTCATCTTCACCCGACTCGCTGTTGCCCATCACACCGGGCAGCAAGCGGATGACCGCATCCAGCAGCACCAACGTTGCCATCTCGCCCCCGGACAGGATGAAGTCGCCAATGCTGACTTCCTCGATATCCCAGGCATCCAGCACGCGCTGATCAACGCCCTCATAGCGTCCACACAGCAGCGTCAATTCTGGCTCGGCGGCATAGCGACGCACCATGGCCTGATCCAGCACTTTCCCGCGCGGGGTAAGGTAAATCAGAGGCCCACGGCGCGGCCAGACCGCATCAATGGCAGCGTCAACAACATCGGGGCGCATGACCATGCCAGCGCCACCCCCGAAGGGGCTGTCATCAACGGTGCGGTGTTTATCGCGCGCAAAGGTACGGATGTCCACTGTTTCCAGCGACCATTTGCCCTCGGACAACGCTTTTCCTGCCAGCGATGTTCCCAGCGGACCGGGAAAGGTCTCGGGGAACAGGGTCAGGATATTGATTTTCAGCGGAGCAGGCGCGGGGGCCTCGCCCCGCTCAACCGCAGAGGACGTGCCCTGATCCGACTCGGGCGTGTCGGTCATCAGTGCCAATCCTCGTCCGGCCACTCCTCTTTCCCGGCGTCGACGGGCTCGGGGGCAGCCGCATCGTCGCGGGCAACCGACTCGCGGCGCGGGCCACCCTTGGGGGCCGAACGTTTGCGGGCACCAGTTGCCCCCGGCATCACCGGACCTTCCAGCGCACCGGGCAACGGCTCAACCACCACTTCCCCGGCCTTCAGGTCGATCACCGGCACGGCAACGCGGGTGAACGGGATCACCGCCACGCCACCGGTCAGGCCGTGCAGTTCCATCACGTCGCCAGCGCCAAAATCATACAGCGCCGACACCCGACCCACCACCGTCCCGTCCGGGAAGCGGGCGGTCAGGCCGATCAGGTCCGAATGATAAAATTCGTCATCCTCAAGGGCAGGCAGCAGGGCGCGATCCAGATACAGGCGCAGACCCTTCAGCTTTTCCGCCCCGGTGCGGTCGGTCACGCCACGGATGGTGCAAATGATCACCCCCTTGGCACGCCCGGCCACAAAGACCTCGTAACGGGTCTTTCCGGCCTCGTCCTGCAACGGGCCGTAGGCATCGAGCAGCTCCGGCTCCTCGGTGAAGCTCTTGATTCGCACCTGACCACGGATGCCGTGGGCGCCAACAATGACGCCCACGCATACGCGGTCCTGATCCCCGTTCGGCGGTTCCCCGTGTGCGGGGGATGCGGACAGACTGTCAACCATGGAACCGGAGCTCACGATTATTCAGCAGACGCGGCTTCGGCTTCGGCAGCAGCGGCTTCGGCGGCAGCCTTGGCGCGCTCGGCAGCTTCACGCAGACGCTCCTGGGCCTTGGCGCGCGGCTGGTTCTTCTTGGTCTGCGCCGGAATGGCCGGAGCAGCCATCAGGCCAGCGTTGGCCAGCAGCTTGGCAACGCGATCGCTCGGCTGAGCGCCAACGCCCAGCCAGTACTGGACGCGTTCGCCCTTCAGCACCAGACGCAGGTCGTTGTCATTGCCCAGCAGCGGGTTGTAGGTGCCCAGCTTTTCCACAAAGCGGCCATCGCGCGGCGAACGGGCATCGGCAACAACAACGCGGTAGAACGGACGCTTCTTGGCGCCGCCACGGGCAAGACGGATACGGAGGGACATGTGTTTTTCCTTAGGTCTTCGAGAGTATTTTGAACGGTGTTTGCCTGTACACCCCAATGGCGCACCAGGCGGGAGGATCTGCCATCAAGCGGTGGTCCCGGACGGGAGTTTACCGCTGCTTCGGCCCCCTTTTCCCCAGGGCCTTCAGCACATCCGGCGGCAAGCCACCCGGAAGGCCAGGCCGCCCCAGGGACGGCATACCGGGCGGCAGACCGCCACCCTTTTGCAACATCGAAAGATCGGGCATGCCACCGGCACCCAGCTCTTCCGGCGACGGCATGCCGCCACCGAACAGCTTGCCCAGCCCGCCAAGCAGGCCTTTTTTGCCGCCCATCTTTTTCATCTGCTTCATCACGTCAGCCATCTGCTGATGTTGCTTCAGCAGCTTGTTGACGGCAGCCACATCGACCCCGGCCCCGGCGGCAATGCGCCGCTTGCGGCTGGCCTTGATCAGGTCGGGATTCTGTCGTTCCTTTTTGGTCATCGACAGAATGATCGCTTCCTGACGGCCAATGACCTTGTCGTCAATGTTGGCTTCGGAAATCTGCTTTTTCATCTTGGCAATGCCGGGCATCATCCCCAGCAGACCCTTGATGTCCCCCATCCGCTTGATCTGCTGGAACTGCGACAGCATGTCTTCCAGATCAAAGCGCCCCTCCAGCATCTTCGCCGCCATTTTCTCGGCGTCTTCCTGCTGGATGTGCTGGGCGGCCTTTTCGACCAGGCTGACCACGTCGCCCATGCCAAGGATGCGGCCAGCGATACGGTCGGGGTGGAAGCTTTCCAGGGCGTCAAGCTTTTCGCCCACCCCCAGCAACTTGATCGGGCGGCCGGTGACCGCACGCATCGACAGGGCGGCACCACCACGGGCGTCACCATCGATACGGGTCAGCACAATGCCGGTGATCCCGATCTTTTCGTTGAATTCGCGCGCCAGCGTCACCGCGTCCTGACCGATCATCGCATCGGTCACCAGCAGGGTTTCCGACGGGGTAACCACGTCACGGACGGCGGCCACTTCGGCCATCAGTTCCTGATCAATGTGCAGACGGCCAGCGGTGTCGAGGATCACCACGTCATAGCCGCCCTTGCGGCCTTCGTCCATCGCCCGGCGGGCAATGTCGACCGGCATCTGGCCAGCAATGATCGGCAGGCTGTCCACACCCAGCTGTTGCCCCAGCACCGCCAGCTGGTGCTGGGCTGCCGGACGGTAAACGTCGAGCGAGGCCAGCAGCACTTTCTTGCGGTCGCGGGTGGTCAGCAGGCGGGCAATCTTGCCCGAGGTGGTGGTCTTGCCCGACCCCTGCAGACCGACCATCAGGATCGGCGCGGGCGGCACCACTGCCAGATTGAGGGCGCTTTCCTGATCGTCACCGCCCAGCATTTCCACCAGGGCATCATGGACGATCTTGACCACCATCTGGCCCGGCGTCACCGACTTGATGACATCCTGACCAATGGCGCGTTCCTTGACCTTGGCAACAAAGTCCTTCACCACCGGCAGCGCCACGTCGGCTTCCAGCAGGGCGATGCGGATTTCGCGCATGGCCTCGCTGACGTCAGCCTCGCTCAGCGCGCCACGGCGCGTGAGTTTGTCAAAGACCGACGACAGCCGGGATGAAAGACCATCAAACATACGCAAACCTTATTGCTGCCTGCCCGGGTATCGGGCGGAGAATCCTGTTCAGGATCGGGAACGCTGTCGTCCATACCACCATTTCATCGCTTCGCCAAGCAAAACCACAGAACAGCGGACAAACGAATATCGCGCCAGTGCGCGTATCTTCGCGGACTGACGGACCCCCCGGGCATCCAGTATCCCGAGGCGACGCATCCCGACCCTGTGCCGGTGACGGGGCTTATACCCGCATTCCGGCCCGGAGTCCAGCCATTCACCATTGCTGCCCCTGATCCCGCCACCAATCCCGTACTGGCCGAGCGCCTTCTCTTGCATTTGCCCCCCCGACCACGCCATACATAAAGGAATTCCAGCGGAGGCCCATGCCGATGAGAGCAGCCCACGCCTACCGGGTTCTGTCCCCGGTCGCATCCGAAGACCCGGCTCTGACCCCGGAGGGCTGCCGCCGCGCCGCCCGCTGTCGGGCCTGCACCGTTCGACAGAACGCCCTGTTCGTCAACCTGACCTACGACGAGCTGGATGCCATCGCCTGGAAAGTCCCCGAAGAAACCATCCCCGCCGGAGAAACCCTCTATCGCAGCGGCGACCAACCGGGGACGATTTTCATTCTGCGCTCGGGCCTGATCAAGCTGGAGACCTATCTCAGCGACGGCTCGTACCGCATTGTCCGGCTGGCCCGCCGCTCGGACCTGCTGGGGCTGGAACGGCTGCTGGACAGCCCGTGCGATCACACCGCCATTGCGCTGGCCGACACCGAGGTCTGCAAGGTTCCTCTTGATGTGGTGCGGCAGGTGATGGCCCATCAACCGTGGCTGTCCACCCAGATGATTCGCCACTGGCATCAGGCGCTGCAACAGGCCGATGGCTGGCTGGCGCAGTATTCGCTGGGGGCCGGACGCCAGCGGGTGGCCCGTTTTCTGGTCGATCTGCACGACCTGAGCGGGGACGAGCAAGGCCGGATCACCATCCCGTCCCGCGATGATGTCGGCGCCATTCTGGGCATCACCAAGGAAACCGCCAGTCGCCTGATCGCCGATTTCCACCGCACCGGCCTGCTGACCAAAATCGACCAGCAGCGGGCGACCATTCAGCGTGCCCCGCTGGCCGGGATCGCAGAGGGCGAATAACGGAGCAGTCTTTCCTTAGAAAATATCTCTTGATGGACAAGAACCCTGAACGATTGCTGAAACCATCGTTCAGAATGCGTTCAATCCGCGCCGTCTTATAGTCGCAGACTTCAGAACCTCTTGCACATGCCTTCTCTAATATTAGGGGGCGGGAGATCAAGATGCTGTCTCGTCTGCGCATTGCCACCCGGCTGTGGCTCCCGATTGGTCTTCTGACCATCAACGTTCTGGCAATTGCTGCCATCGGGGCCGATGCCCTGTGGAACAATCTGATGAATGAGCGCATGGCCAAGGTCAAGGCGATCACCGATATCGGCCTGTCCACCCTGCAGCACTTCGCCCAACTGGAAAAAGACGGCACCCTGACCCGCGATCAGGCGCAACAGGCAGCACGGGCGGCCCTGCGGTCAATGCATTACGAAACAACAGAATACCTGTTCGTCAGCGACAACACCGGCACCCTGCTCGCCCACGGCGGCAATTCGCAACTGGAAGGCAGCAGCCTGCTTGCCACCAAAGACGAACAGGGCCGTCCGGTCTTTGAAGCGCTGCTGAAGTCAGCCAGCCACGGCGGGGGGTTCGTGACCTACGACTGGCCCAAGCTCCCCGGTGAGACTCCCAGCGAGAAAATTGCCTACAGCGGCCTGTTCACCCCATGGCAATGGATGGTTGGCACCGGCCTGTATGTCGATGACGTGCGCGCCGTCTTCAGCAAAAAGCTGATGCACTTTGCCGAAGTCTCCTTGATCCTGATTCTGGCCGCTGGCGTGGTGGCGGTGGTGATTGCCCGTTCGATCACCCGTCCCCTGGCCACCCTGACCCGCACCATGGGCCGTGTCGCCAACGGTGACCTTGATATCGCCATCGACGGCACCGACCGCCACGATGAACTGGGCGACATGGCCCGCGCGCTGGAAATTTTCCGCACGACCGCCGCCGAACGCCAGCGGCTTGAACGCCTGCACGCCGAGCAGGAAGCCCGACAGGACGCCCTGCGCCGTCAGGCCGTGCTGGATATGGCCGATCATTTCGAGTCGCAGGTTGGTTCCATCGTTCACCTGCTGGGCGACACCGCCCACGCCATGCAGGGGATGGCGCAGGAACTGGAAAGCTCGACCGAAACCGCCGATGCCCTGTGCAGCACCATCAACAGCGCCTCCGCCGAAGCCTCGACCAGCGTCGAAGCGGTCGCCGGGGCCTCGGAAGAACTGGCGGCGTCGATGAGTGAAATTGCCCGTCGTCTCGGCGAAGCCAACCAGATCGCCGGGCGGGCGGTCAGCAATGCCGATTCCGCCAACGAAATGGTCAACGACCTGAACAGTTCCGCAGAACGGATTGGCCGGGTGGTCGGCCTGATCACCGCCATCGCCAGCCAGACCAACCTGCTGGCGCTGAATGCCACCATCGAAGCCGCCCGAGCTGGCGAGGCTGGCAAGGGCTTTGCGGTAGTGGCCAACGAGGTCAAGACGCTGGCCAACCAGACCGCGCGGGCCACCGACGAAATTTCCCAGCAAATCACCAGCGTACAACAGCAAACCCGGGGCGCGGTGCAGGCAATTCAGGACATCACCGCCATTATCCGCCGCATCGACACCATCGCCACCAGCATCGCCTCGGCGGTCGAGGAACACGGGGCCGCCACACAGGAAATCGCCCGCAACGTCGCCGAAGCGGCACGCGGGACCGTCGATGTGTCGCGCGGGGTCAGTGGGGTCGGGCAGGCGGTCGAAACCGCCGACCGCGCCGCCCACGATGTGGCCCGGTCAGCGAGCGAAGTGGCCAGCATTGCCACCCAGTTGCGCAGCGAAGTCGCCACCCTGCTGGCGCAGGTGCGGGCCTGAACACCTAACGCACGCGGGTCGAAGTCTTACGCCAAAACGGTTCCGGCAGGCAGCGACCAGCCGCGCAGCAAGGCTTCGGCCTCCAGCGGGGCCTTGCCTGACCGTTGCAGGCGCAGCAGGCGCACAGCACCGCCATCGCCACAGGCGATCAGCAACCGCTCGTCCACCAGCGTCCCGGCAGCAGCGGTGCTGTGCCCGGCGACCTGTTCGGCCAGCAGGATCTTGACCCGCTCGCCATTCACCTCGCACCACGCGCCGGGGAAGGGTGACAGGCCGTTGATGTGGCGGGCAACGTCACTGGCCGGGCGCGACCAGTCAATATGGGCTTCGGCCTTGTCGATCTTGGCGGCGTAGGTCACCCCCTCAGCCGGTTGCGGGGTGGCGGTCAGCCGTCCGGCGGCCAGACCGTCCAGCGCCTCGACCACCATCCGCGCCCCCATTTCGGCCAGCTGGTCGTGCAGGCTGGCAGCGGTGGTGGTGGGGGTGATCGGCAGGCTTTCCCGCGTCAGCATCGGACCGGTATCCAGCCCGGCTTCCATCTGCATGATGGTGATGCCGCTTTCGGCATCCCCGGCCATGATCGCCCGCTGAATCGGGGCCGCCCCGCGCCAACGCGGCAGCAACGACCCGTGAATGTTGATGCAGCCCAGACGCGGCGCATCCAGAATCGCCTGCGGCAAAATCAGGCCATAGGCCGCCACCACCGCAATATCGGCCTGCAAGGCGGCAAAGTCCTGTTGCGCTTCGACGGTCCGCAGACTGGTGGGGGTGCGGACCTCCAGCCCCAGCGCTTCGGCGCGGGCCTGCACCGGCGACGGACGCTCTTTTTGCCCGCGCCCGGCCGGGCGGGGCGGCTGGCTGTACACCGCCACCACCTGATGCCCTGCCGCCACCACCGCATCCAGCGCACAGGCGGCAAAGTCGGGTGTCCCCATGAAAACAACGCGCATCAGTCTGCCCCCTTCCCTGACGGTCGTCCCTTACGCCGAACGCGGCTTGGGGGCTTTTTCTTCGTAGTCCCCGTTCTTTTTGCCCTTGGTCAGCTTGCGCAGGATCATGTTGCGCTTCAGCGACGACAGGTGATCAACGAACAGCGTGCCGTTCAGGTGATCAATCTCGTGCTGCAGCACCACCGCCAGCAAACCATCGGCGTCGAGTTCCTTGCTGGTGCCGGTTTCGTCCAGATAGCGCACCCGCACCCGCGCCGGACGCACCACGTCATCGTAATGGTCCGGCACCGACAGGCAGCCTTCTTCATAGCTGCTGAGGTCGTCCGAGGCCCAGATAACCTCCGGGTTGACCAGCTTGAGCGGAGCCGGCGGCTCGTTGCGATCTGCCGCATCCACCACGATCACCCGCCGGGCAACGCCAATCTGCGGTGCTGCCAGACCAACGCCCGGGGCGGCGTACATGGTTTCCAGCATGTCGTCGAGCAGGGTCCGCACCTCGGCATCGACGGTTTCAACGGGGGCAGCCTTGACCTTCAGGCGCGGGTCGGGAGCAACGATGATCGGCAACAGGGCCATCGGAGGAACCTTTATCGAAAAATAGAAGACTGTTTTGCTGAGATAAGCGGATCACCAGCAAAGGTCAAGCAACCGGCGGCGCCGCATGGAAGGACAGGAAGGTCACCTTGGCCTTGCCATAGCGGCGTTCGTCCAGCACCTCAAAACCGGCAGGCGGCTCAAGGTCGGTCGCGAAGTGCTGTTCGCACACCACCACCGCCCCATCGGCCAGCCAGCCCCGCCGGGCCAGCGCGTCCAGCGTCGGAACCAGCACCCCGGCCTCGTAAGGCGGATCAAGGAACACCAGCTCGCCCGCCGAGCCCTTGCCCGCCAGCGGTGGCGTGGTGGCATCGCCAAACACCAGCGTCGTCCGCCGTTCGACCTTCAGCGCCGCAATGTTGGCCTTCAGGGCCGCCACCGCCGGGCCGCCACGCTCGAAAAACACCACATGGGCGGCTCCGCGCGACAGGGCTTCCAGTCCCAGCGCCCCGGTTCCGGCGAACACGTCCAGCACCCGCACACCATCAAGGCTGCCAAAGTGGTTGTGCATCAGCACATTAAACACGCTCTCGCGCGCCCGGTCCGAGGTCGGGCGCACGCTGTCACGGCCTTCGGGGGCCACCAGCGGCTTGCCCCGAAAGTCTCCGCCAACAATCCGCATGATCAACGATCTCCCTTACGCGGGCCACGGGGGCCAGAACCACCGGCCGGACGCGACCCGGACGGCCGCGATCCCGAGGGACGACCTCCCTGCGGACGGTTGCCGTCGCGACGGTCACCCTGCGGACGACCGGCACCATGGGGACGATCTCCCCGCGGACGATCCCCTTCCTGACGGTCACCCTGCGGGCGACCAGCACCATAGGGACGATCCCCCCGCGGGCGGTCCCCATCACGGCGCTCACCCTGCGGACGACCGGCACCATGGGGACGATCTCCCCGCGGACGATCCCCTTCCTGACGGTCACCCTGCGGGCGACCAGCACCATAGGGACGATCCCCCCGCGGGCGGTCCCCATCACGGCCTTCACCCTGCGGACGACCGGCACCATGGGGACGATCTCCCCGCGGACGATCCCCTTCCTGACGGTCACCCTGCGGGCGACCAGCGCCATAGGGACGATCACCCTGCGGACGGTCCCCGTCCCGGCGGTCACCCTGTGGGCGACCCGCGCCATAGGGACGATCCCCCCGCGGACGATCACCCTCCTGACGGTCACCTTGCGGACGACCGGCACCATAGGGACGGTCTCCCTGCGGACGGTCTCCGTCCCGGCGGTCCCCTTGCGGGCGACCCGCGCCATAGGGGCGATCACCCTGCGGACGATCACCATCACGACGGTTGCCCTGCAGGCGATTGGCACCCTGCGGCCCCTGCGGCTCGTCATCCTGCCGCTGGAATTTCTTGTAGCCCGGACGCACCGGCTTCGGCTTGGCCTTGGCCCACTTCGAGCTGTCGATCTTGTCCATCCGCAAGGCTGGCGGAACGGCCTCGCCCATCCCAGCCAGCGCTTCGCGCAGCACCTTGAACGGGACTTCCTCGACCTGGCCCTTTTGCAGACGTCCGATCACGAACGGACCATAGGCAACACGAATCAGACGGTTCACCGTATAGCCCAGATGTTCCATCACCCGGCGGATTTCGCGGTTCTTGCCTTCGTGCAGTGTCACCTGCAGCCAGGCATTCATCCCTTGCTGCCGTTCAAAGGTCACCTGAATCGGGCCGTACTGAATCCCGTCCACCTCGACGCCATCGGCCAGCGTCGCCAGCTTGTCCATGTCCACCCGGCCATGCATGCGCACCCGGTAGCGACGCGGCCAGCCGGTTGACGGATGCTCCAGCATCCCGGCCAGCGAGCCGTCGTTGGTCAGCAACAGCAGGCCTTCGGAATTGAGGTCAAGACGCCCGACGCTGACCACATGCGGCAGGTCACGCGGCAGAACGGCAAACACCGTCGTCCGGCCCTGCGGGTCCTTGTGGGTGGTCACCAGACCAGCGGGCTTGTGATAGCGCCAGACGCGGGTTTCCTGCGCCGCCCGCAACGCCTCGCCATCCACCGCCACCACGTCGGACGGCAGCACGTTGACTGCCGGCGAAACCAGCACCCGGCCATTGACCGACACCCGACGGTCGGCAATCATTTTTTCCGCATCGCGCCGCGATCCAAGCCCGGCGCGGGCCAGCACTTTGGCGATTCGCTCCCCCGTTGCGTCGGTCACGGTTTCGTCGTCGTCAAGATGCTCGGTTTCGTCGTTCATTTGGCCCCACAGGCTTGTAAAAAGGCGTCAAAGATTTTGGTATCAGCGGCGCTGATATGGTACTCCGGGTGCCATTGCACCCCCAGACAAAAGGCCGCATCAGGCTGTTCGATCGCTTCGATCACCCCGTCAGGGGCACGGGCAGACACCAGTACCCCCGGACCGACCGCCGCCACCGCCTGATGATGGGCGGAATTGACCGGGAACGAGTCCTCGCCGGTGATCCGGTGCAGCAGGCTGTCGGCCAGCACCTCGACCATATGCCCCGGCTCGGTACGCGGATTGGGCTGTTCGTGGGCCAGCGGCTGGCTGATCTCGTCGGGGATGTGCTGAATCAGCGTCCCACCCAGAATCACGTTCAACAGTTGCTGACCGCCACAAATGCCCAGCACGGGCCGGTCCAGCTGCAACATCCGGCGGGTGATGCCGATCTCAAAGGCCGTGCGGCCTTCCTTCAGCACCACCGTTTCGTGGCGGCTGGATGCCCCGAACAGCGCCGGGTCAACATCAAACGCCCCACCGGGGACCAACAGACCATCCAGACCGGCAACATAGTCGTCGATCAGCTCGGGATGGTGCGGCAGCAGCACAGGCAGTCCGCCTGCCGCCACCACCGACTCGATATAGTTTTTCCGCAGGGCGTACCAGGGAAATTTGGAATAGCCACCCCCCTCTTCACTGTCGAGGGGAATACCGATAACTGGTCGTTTCATGATGCCTGTCGTCTGTTCAGCAGGTGGAACCATGGCAACGGTTCCTGAGCCCGGCGAAAAAGTGCCCCAAGATGGACGCAGCCCGAGATTAGCACAAGAGCAGAGTCATGCGGCAGCATCCATTCGCAAGCCACAGGCCGCCAGAGTATAACACGAGTCTCTGTTCCAGACAGGATATCCCGATGCCTCCCTCCGCTCAGCCGCCCTCCCTGCTGGTTCCTGCCTTTCCCGCCATGGCGCTGGCCCTGCGGGAAGCGCAGGCCGCCGCCGCACGCGGCGAAGTCCCGGTCGGGGCAGTGGTGGTGCGCGCACAGGATGGCGAGGTGCTGGCCGCCAGTGGCAACCGGGTCGAAGAACTGGGCGACCCCACCGCCCATGCCGAACTGCTGGCCCTGCGCACCGCCGCCGCCCGCACCGGACAAAGCCGACTCGGGGACTGTGATCTGTACGTCACCCTCGAACCCTGCGCCCTGTGCGCCACTGCCATCAGCTTTTTCCGCATTCGGCGGCTGTATTTTGGCGCCTATGACCCCAAAGGCGGCGGCGTTGACCATGGGCCGCGTCTGTATCACCAGCCGACCATCCATCACCAGCCCGATGTTTATGGCGGGATTGCGGAAACGCAATGCAGGGATTTGCTGAAAGCGTTCTTTAGAGAAATACGATATAAAGATTCCACCCCTTCCCCCTCCGGAACCGGCTGACCCGACAGCGTGCAGGCCGGTCCCGCATTCGAACGAGCAGGAGACCGCCATGCACAAGGACTGGATCACCATTGCCGACACCCTCAGCGCTGGCATGAAACCGCTGCGCGGTGGCATCGGCGATACCATGCAGGCGTTCAGCGCCCTTGCCGCCGCCGCCACCAAAGGCGGTGCGCTGGATGCCAAAACCAAGGAACTGCTGGCCGTTGCCATTTCGATTGCCGCCCGCTGTGACGGCTGCATCGCCTTTCACACCAAAGCCGCCCTGCGGCTGGGCGTCACCCGCGAAGAACTGATGGAAACCGTTGGAATCGCCCTTTATATGGGGGGCGGCCCGTCGTTGATCTATGGCACTCAGTGCCTGGAAGCGTATGATCAATGGGTCGCCGGGCAAAGCGCTGGATCAGCGGCAGAGTAACCACATTTCACCCACGACTCCGGGAGGGCAGGCATGGCATCGGAATTTCAGGCCATTGGTCAATGGGCCACACCGCTGTTAACCGCAGCACTGCTTGCCTTTCCGCTGGCGGTCAGCCCGATGGCAACGACTCCGGCCCATGCCGCTGAAAAGGCATCCAAGCCCCGCAGCAAGGTCGAGGAAGTCCCCGGAGATTACATCCAGCTGGAAACCCTGTGGGTGCCAGTGGTCAACCGTGCGGGCAACAATGGCTATATGGGGCTGGTGGTCCGCCTGTGGCCGGGCGATACCACCCGCTATGAAGGCTGTATCGCGGCTCCCCATGCTGCCGATGCCCTGATGGTGGATTTCAACAAATCCCCCCTGCAGCCTGACGTCTATTACGACGACACAAAGCTGTTGCAGCGGGTCACCAGCGTGGTCAACCAGAAAGTCGCCGACAAGACCTATAAAAAAATCGAGGTGATCCGGGATTTCGTCTCCCCGGATGACCAGTCGGGAATGCTGACCCTGACCTGCCGGTAAGACGTGAAGAAAACGGAACGACCGTGATGGCTGAAACACAAAGGGCACCCCGGCCTAATCCGGGGTGCCCTTCATCATCCGCAGACGACAGAGAAACGGAGAGAACAGTGTCTCAGGAAGTGTAGGTGACAGCCTGGCGCATCGCGCGCAGTTCGCCAAAGATGCCGGAAATGTTGATGTTGTCGAACGCCTGCACGCTGCTGCGGAAAGCCGTGGCGTGGGCACGAGCCTGACGGGCCAGAGCAACGCAGTCAGCCTGCATGGTCTGGGTACCGGAGAAGCCTTGGGCGGAGTGCTGCATCTTGGTCATGGCGGTTGTCCCCTTGTGTCTGCGGTTCGTCGGGCGGTGCGCCCTTTCGATCCGTCTCTCTGAACACAGGATGACTCTTGTGCGTTGCAATCGAATGTCGCTCAGATTTCAAAATGTTTCAGAACGTAAAAAAAGTCTTAAAAAAAGCCGGAACACGGCGGGGCGCCATCGGGAAGAGGATCGCCTGTTCCCCGCAAGCCCCCTCCCTTACGGAGCATCGCAAACCTGACCCCGACTGATGGCACGCATGGTCTGCAGGCCCTTCATGATCTTGTCCATATCGATCTGTTCAAAGGCCCGGACGCTTTCGCGAAAGGCCCGCGCATGAGCCAGAGCTTCCCGGGCCAGAGCAACACACGTCGCCGGGGACACATCCCCCTGGCTCTGATGGGGAGCAGAAAAATCAGTGCGGGAGGAGATGTGGGTCATGATGGCTTCTCTCTAACTCGGGACATGTCCGATTGATTTCCGGCGTCCCATTTGTCGTTAAAGGAACATTAACCCACATTTTTTTCATACACATGTCGCCAACATTTCAAAACATTTCACAGGAAACAATCATGCTGACAACTCATTGAACATGAAAATAAAAGAGGGGATTCTCTTTTTGAAAATCCCCTCTTGCACGAACATTTTATCCGTCTATCAGCGAATGAATGGCTGTCCCTCGGCCAGTTCAAAGGGATCAAAGGCCCCCAGCAACGGTGCAGGCTCCATCCACCAGCCCGGGCTTTCCAGCCGCAAGGCCCGCGCCGCCGCCCGGCATTCATACTCGGTGGTGAACAGACCCCAGCAGGTTGCCCCACTGCCCGACATGCGCGATAGCAGGCACCCCGGCAAGGCTGCCATGGTGGCCAGCACCCGCCCGATCTCCGGCACCAGAGAAATGGCTGCCGCCGTCAGGTCATTGCGCCGCACGGCCAGCGCCGAGGCCAGCGCCGCCGCATCCCGCGGCGCCTCGGACAGCGGCATGTCCTTGCCAAAATCACCGCTGCGCGCCTTGAACACCTGCGGAGTCGACAGCGGTACCCCCGGATTGACCAGCAACAGCCACGCCGCTGGCAGCGGCGGCGGCTCGCGCAGGATTTCACCGACGCCACTCATTTCTGTCGGGCGACCGCGCAGGCACACCGGCACATCCGCCCCCAGACCCCCGGCCAGTTGTAGCAGGCGGTCAGTTGGCAGACGAACATCCCACAGCCGCATCAACCCATGCAGGGCGGCAGCGGCATCGGTACTGCCGCCGCCGATTCCGGCGGCCACCGGCAACATCTTGTGCAGGGTGATCCGGGCCCCTTTGCGTGACCCGGTGGCGGCGGCCAACGCCCATGCCGCCCGCAGGACGATATTGTCATCAGTGGGAACACCGGCCAGTGCCGAGGCATTCGGCCCCACCACCTCCAGACTCAGGCGGTCAGCCGGTTCCAGAATCACCCGGTCGAACAGCCCGGCAAACACCACCAGGCTGTGCAACAGGTGATAGCCATCATCGCGGCGTCCGGTGACATGCAGGGTCAGGTTGACTTTGGCCGGGGCGGCCACCCGCACCGTTCCATCCACAAAGGTGGCGCTTGAACCGCCCTTGTCCTGCTGCGTTGCGCCCGAAGCCGGGCGTGTCAAGGTCTGCTCCATCTGCTGGCCCTCCATCCCCCACTGCCTGACAGGCAGGGTCCTCATTCACCCCCCGACAGGCGATCGGTTACAACCCCTTGTCGAGCTTTTCGCGCAGGGTCTTTTCCTGCTCCGGTTCCGGCTCCAGACCCAGGGCCCGCTGCCACTGGAAACGCGCCTCGTTGGTCCGGCCCACCCGCCAGTAGGCATCCCCCAGATGGTCGTTGATCGTCGGGTCCGCCGGGGTAAACTCGATCGCCCGCTCCAGTTCCTCGACCGCGCGCGCATAATCGCCGGTCAGGAAGTAAGCCCAGCCCAGACTGTCGATGATGTAACCATCGGTCGGACGCTGCTCGACGGCCTTTTCGATCAGGGCCTTGCCCTGTTCGACATTGATGCCGCGATCAATCCAGGAATAGCCCAGATAGTTCAGCACCTGCGGCTGGTTCGGATTCAGCTCCAGCGATGTCTTCAGCGACGCCTCGGCCTTGTCCCACTGCTTGCTGCGTTCCTGGGTGATCCCGATGGAATAATGCAGCGACCACAGGCGGTTGTCGGTGCTCGACAGCAGGCCCAGCGCCTTCTGGTACAGCTTTTCCGCCTCACCCCACTTTTCCTGCCGCCGCAGCAGGTCGCCCTGCGCCATCAGCGGTTCAGGCTGTTGCGGATAGGCCTTGACCAGATCGGCCAGCACCTTGGCGGCGGCATCAACCTTTTTATCCCGCTCCAGCGTGGTGGCCAGCCGCAGGCGGATCACCAGATACAGCGGGCTGGACGACGGCACTTTCTGATAGGTGGCCGCCGCTTCGGGGAAGCGTTCCAGCTCGTCCAGAATGTCGCCAACCATCATCCCGGCGAACGGAAAGCCGGGGTGCAGGGCTTCGGACAGGCGGCAGAACACCAGCGCACTGTCGTAGGCACTGTTTTGCAGCAACGACGACGCTGTTCCGTACAGGGCTTCGGCCATCCCCTCTTCAGCAGACGTGACCAGCCGGGCTGGTTTGGCTTTTGTGTCGGGGAACAGGGATTTTGCCAACAACGAATTCGGGTTCTGCCTCAGATAACGGTCCTTCAGCGCCACCAGGTCATCGCTACGCCCCTGCCGGGCGAGGAAATTCAACGCCAGTTGCACCGGCCGCAGCGACAGCATTTCGGTGCCGTCCAGCGTCGCCTGATAATGCGCCCATGCCTGCTCGTCACGCCCGGCGAGATCGGCAATCATCGCCGAATGGAAATTGTACAGCTGCTGCAGCTCGCGGCGCTTGTTCATCGGCTCGAGAGCGGCCTGTGCCTCGTCCCATTTCTTCTGCCCGGCCAGCGCCCACGCCCGCATCATCGGCACCACCACGCCGTTGATGCCCTGCTCTTCGGCACCATCCAGACGATGATAGGCGCGGTCATAGTCTCTTTTCAGGCTGTCCCCTGCCGCCAGCACCAGCGGCGCAATGCCGTTGTCGCCCGCCAGTTCAACCACCCGTTCGGCCAGCGCCACCGCCGGTTTGATCTGGCCTTCGGCCAGCAGATAGAAATAGGCCCGCCGGGCCAGACCGACGTTGGTCGGATCGGCTTCGAGCGCGGCAAAATAATAGGCCGCTGCCGCTGCGGTGTCGGACTGGTTCTGCGCCACGCTGGCCGCCAGATATTTGCCAAAGCCGAACGAGCCACTCCGCCGCAGGGCTTCAGGAGCCGGGGCTGGAGCCGACTGTGCGGTTGGGGCCTCGGCCTGCTGAACGGCGGATGCGCCACCAGCCGCGATGGTTTCCCCCCCACAGGCGGCGGGCAACACAGACAGCAACAGCGCGCACGCCGTCGTAAGGTGCAACCGGGACCGGTTCATCAGGCCGGAGCGTACAGTACCAGAGTTCACGATGCTGCTATCCGTTTACAGTTTGATCAACAAGGCTAATCCCTTTCGGGACAGACAGCCAGAGACTTAAACGTCCGGACTCTATTCTGGCGGTCGCTTTCCTCCGGCCCTGCTGATGTCAGGTGCGAGGGCCAAAAGCGCAAGAGAGACCGGTTTCTGCCGGGTCCTGTTGCCAGAACCCGGCAGGACACCCTTACATATTGGGGTAGTTCGGCCCCTCGCCGCCTTGCGGCACCACCCAGTTGATGTTCTGGGTCGGGTCCTTGATGTCACAGGTCTTGCAGTGGATGCAGTTCTGGGAATTGATCTGCAACCGCTTTGGCCCGTCGGGGTCGTTCTGTTCCACGCTGACGTATTCGTAAACGCCCGCCGGGCAGAACCGCTGCTCGGGGCCGTCAAACAGCGCCAGATTGATCGCCACCGGCACCGAGGCGTCTTTCAGGCGCAGGTGACAGGGCTGTTCTTCTTCGTGGTTGGTGTTGGAGATGAACACCGAAGACAGCTTGTCAAAGCTGACCTTGCCGTCCGGCTTGGGATAGCTGATCTTCGGGCAGTCGGCCGCCCGCTTCAGCGCGGTATGATCGGGCTTGTGGTGCAGGGTCCACGGTGCCTTGCCCTTGAACAGGTAGGTTTCCAGCGCGGCGTTGACCAGCCCGAACAGCAGGCCCTTGTGGAAGCCCGGACGGATGTTGCGCACCGCGTGCAGTTCTTCCCA
>Ga0209373_10000694_pt1 | contig 48743 bp, 34 predicted proteins | sample Higcelweek5metaG_FD_187173 | JGI IMG/M metagenome (GOLD analysis project Ga0209373, IMG submission 187173) | Freshwater pond sediment microbial communities from the University of Edinburgh, under environmental carbon perturbations - High... | ecosystem: Environmental > Aquatic > Freshwater >... | reverse complement strand
TGAATTTGTTACTGCTCAGCGCGATAACAGACGTAGACGCATTACGGTGAGTTCATTTTTAATGGACCAATATGAAATTAGAAATATAGATTGGCGTGAATATACAAACTGGATGAATGTTGTTTTTTCCAAAACAGCACCAGAGTTGGTGCAGAAAGCGCAACCAAATGTAAAAATATGGCGTGAGGAACTGGCTTACAACGAACCATATCTGCAAAACTATTTTACGCACCCTTCTTTCGACCAATATCCGGTGGTAGGTATTACCTGGGAACAGGCGATGGACTACTGTGCATGGCGTACCGACAGGGTGAACGAAATGGCGCTTATCAAAGCAGGTGTAATAGCAATGCCCGACTTTTCAAAGGTACCTGATATGAGCTATGATTCTATTAGAACTAATTTTGTGTTCAATACACAGAAATACCTTATTCAGGACAGTTATCAGCCCGAAGCAGCAAAAAAACAAAAAGGAAAAACTGTTGTGGCTAATCGCAAAGTAGATATGTCGGACGGAATTTTGTTCTCCGATTTCCGCTTACCAACTGAAGCTGAATGGGAATATGCAGCTTATGCCATTATATCAAATAAAGAGGGTTTCGTAGAAGAAGGTAAAATTTATCCATGGTCGGGCACTCAAATGCGTAATCAGCAGAAAAAAGAAAGAGGCCAAATGCAGGCTAATTTTGTAAGAGGTCGTGGCGATATGATGGGAACTGCTGGAAGCCTTAACGATAAAGCCACCATAACAGCTCCGGTACATGCCTATGTGCCAAATGATTTTGGTTTATACAATATGGCCGGTAATGTGAACGAATGGGTGCTTGATGTTTATCGCCCTACAAGTTTTGCTGATGTGGCTGAATATAATTCATTCCGTGGAAATGTGTACCTTACTCCACGTGTTGCCGGAAAAGATGCCTTGGGAAGAGAAAAATATGAAATTGATGCTTTGGGTCGCATAATGAACGACAGCGTGTTAGATGTGAGAGATTTTAAGGATGGAGATGCCGAATCGAAAATAAATTTCTCATTGGGCAATGTAAATATAAACGTTGCAGACACATTTGATATCACTGATGTGTTGCGTCCGGTAGTTTCGAACAATACCCGTATTTACAAAGGTGGATCATGGAAAGACAGGGTGTACTGGTTAAATCCATCTACCCGCCGTTTCCTCGAACAGGATAAGTCGGCCAATGACATTGGATTCAGATGTGCCATGAGTATGATTGGCGGTATGGCTCAAATTAAAAAGAAATAAAAAAATACGTATTATAAAGAAAAGCACCTGTTCTAAACCATCAGGTGCTTTTTTGTTAGTTAAAAGGCTGTGTTTATCAGCGGAATTTAGTAATTTTGCAGTCCAATATTTCAATAAAATCAGACAAAAACTTCTTTTATAAAAATAATAATATGACAAGAACAGTTATAGTTGATGCATTAAAACGTACCGATTATGGTGCACAGGTGAATATCAAAGGCTGGGTGCGTACCCGCCGCGGTAATAAAAACGTAAGCTTTATTGCGTTGAACGACGGTTCGACTATAAATAATATTCAGGTAGTAGCCGATAATGAAAAATTTGGCGACGAATACCTGAAGCCAATTACCACCGGAGCCTGTATCAGCGTTACAGGAACTCTGGTTGAGTCGTTGGGTAAAGGGCAAACTGTAGAAATTCAGGCAGATGAAATTCAAATTTATGGATCGGCCGATCCTGAAACTTATCCTTTACAAAAGAAAGGACATACGCTCGAGTTCCTTCGCGAGATTGCGCACTTGCGCCCGCGCACTAATACTTTTGGCGCCATTTTCCGCATTCGTCACCACATGGCCATGGCGGTGCATCGCTTTTTTCACGAACGTGGATTTTTCTATTTTCATACACCCATCATCACCGCTTCGGACTGTGAAGGTGCCGGTCAAATGTTTCAGGTGACTACAATGAATCTTTACGATCTCAAAAAAGATGAAGCGGGAGCAATAGATTATTCAAACGATTTTTTTGGAAATCAGGCAAGTCTTACCGTTTCGGGTCAGCTCGAAGGGGAATTGGCCGCCATGTCGATGGGAGCTATTTATACTTTCGGTCCTACTTTCCGCGCCGAAAACTCGAATACTCCACGTCACCTTTCGGAATTTTGGATGATAGAACCCGAAGTTGCTTTCAACGAAATTGAAGATAACATGCAGTTGGCACAGGATTTTATTCAGTACTGTATCCGCTGGGCTTTAGATAACTGTAAGGACGATCTGGATTTCCTTTGCAATATGTACGATAAAGAATTGTATGAACGTTTGAACTTTGTGGTAAATAACGATTTTGAACGCGTCACCTATACTGAAGGCGTAAAAATACTCGAAGAAGCCGTGGCAAATGGATATAAATTTGAGTTTCCGATAGGCTGGGGAACCGACTTGCAATCGGAGCATGAACGATACCTCGTGGAACAGCATTTCAAAAAACCGGTGATTTTGACCGATTATCCAAAGGAAATCAAGTCGTTCTATATGAAGCAAAACGATGATGGAAAAACTGTTCGCGCTATGGATGTTTTATTCCCTAAAATTGGTGAAATTATTGGTGGATCTCAACGCGAAGAGGATTTTGATAAACTTAAAAAACGTGCCGACGAAATGGGCGTTCCTACAAAAGATATTTGGTGGTACCTTGATACACGCCGATTTGGAACTGCTCCGCACTCGGGATTTGGTTTAGGATTCGAGCGTTTATTGCTGTTTGTTACCGGCATGACGAATATTCGCGACGTGATTCCATTTCCTCGTACCCCGAACAATGCAGAATTTTAATTGTTGTATAAATCAACGTGTTTTATAAAAAGAACAGGTCGGTTCGTAGTAAAAGAAAATTTAATTAATCTAATAATAATGAGTAATACAAAGACAACTGAATTGGAAAACGTTGTGGTGCGATTCACCGGTGACTCGGGCGATGGCATGCAGTTGACGGGAACACTCTTTTCCAATCTTTCGGCTATTCTTGGCAATGAAATTTCAACTTTTCCTGATTTTCCATCCGAAATTCGTGCTCCTCAGGGCACTGTAGGTGGTGTTTCTGGTTTTCAGGTACACTTAGGAGCATCAAAAATATATACTCCGGGCGACCAGGCCGATGTGTTGGTGGCTATGAATCCGGCAGCTTTAAAAATGAATGCCGATGGAATTAAAAAAGGCGGCGTTCTTATTTTCGACGAAGATTCGTTTCAGAAAAAAGACTTCGAAAAAGCAGGTTTTCTTACTGAAAATCCATTCGAAGAACTTCAACTCTCTGATACCATTCAGTTGATTCCTGCTCCGCTTTCGACGCTCACACAGAGTAGTCTCGAAGGTTTTGATATGGACAACAAAACAGTATTGCGCAGTAAGAATATGTTTGCTCTGGGGCTCATTTGTTGGTTATTCAATCGTCCTATTGATCAGGCCATTCATTTTCTTCAGAATAAATTTGGCAAAAAACCAACTGTTCTCGAAGCGAACGTGAAAGTGCTTACCGATGGTTTTAATTATGGTAACAATTTGCATTTGAGTATTTCTACTTATACGATTGAAAAATCGCATGAATTAGCCAAAGGAAAATATACAAGCATCAGCGGAAATAAAGCCACAGCCTGGGGTTTGATTGCAGCTTCGAAAAAAGCAGGAATTGACTTGTTTCTGGGAAGTTATCCTATTACTCCGGCTACCGATGTTATGCACGAATTGGCTTTACGCAAGGATTTAGGTGTTAAAGTGGTTCAGGCCGAAGATGAAATCGCTGGTGTAACTATTGCATTGGGTGCATCTTTTGCAGGCGATTTGGCTGCTACATCTACTTCCGGTCCCGGACTAGCGCTGAAATCAGAGGCTATTGGTCTGGCTGTAATGGCTGAGTTACCAATTGTAATAATTGATGTAATGCGCGGAGGACCTTCTACAGGTTTGCCTACCAAGACAGAACAAACAGATTTGTTGCAGGCTTTGTACGGACGTAATGGCGAAAGTCCGGTGGTTGTAATTGCGGCAAGCACACCTGCCAATAGCTTTCATTATGCTTTTATGGCTTCGAAAATTGCATTGGAACACATGACGCCTGTTATTTTGATGACGGATGCATTTGTTGGCAACGGAACCTCGCTTTGGAAACTTCCAAAATTAGCTGAACTGCCCGAAATTAAACCAAATTATGCTCAACCGGGCATGGAAGGGCTTAAAGTAACCGCTCGTGATGAGGTTTCGAAAGTGCGCTATTGGAGCATTCCGGGCGTTGAAGGTTTCGAGCATAGAAATGGTGGTCTCGAAAAAGACTACTTTAGCGGAGCAATTTCTTCTGATGCTGAAAATCATCAAAAAATGGTGGATACGCGTCAGCAAAAAATTGATTATATCAATCACTTTATCCCTGAACTTGAAGTGGAAGGTGACGAAAATGCCGAATTACTTGTAGTGGGTTGGGGTGCTACGCACGGACATTTGATGACTGCTGTAAATGCTGTAAATAAGACAGGGAAGAAAGTGGCGCTTGCTCACTTTAATTATATCAATCCACTCCCGATCAACACAGAAGAAGTGATTAAACGCTATAAAAAAGTGGTGGTTTGCGAACTGAACAGCGGCCAATTTGCCACATATCTGCGTTCGAAGGTACCGGGAGAATATCTGCAATATAACAAAGTGCAGGGACAACCATTTACAGTAAGTGAACTTGAGGAGCACTTCACAAGTTTATTATAATAACAAAGCATAATTAAGGAAAAATCATTTATTATGGATACATCAATAATAAAACAATATACAGCAAAGGATTTTAAAAGTGACCAATACGTGCGCTGGTGTCCCGGGTGTGGCGATTATGCTGTGCTGAATACTTTGCAAAAAGTAATGGCCGATTTGGGTGTGCCGCCTCACGAAACAGCTGTAATTTCGGGTATCGGATGTTCGTCTCGTTTGCCTTATTACATTTCGGGATACGGTTTTCACTCTATTCACGGACGTGGAGCAGCCATAGCAACGGGCGTTAAAGTGGCTAATCCAAAGCTTACTGTGTGGCAAATTACAGGCGATGGCGACTGTTTGGCCATTGGAGGAAATCACTTTATACATAGTGTTCGCCGTAATGTGGATATCAATGTAATTCTTTTCAATAATCAGATTTACGGTTTGACAAAAGGACAGTACTCGCCAACTACCAAAAAAGGATACATCACCAAGTCATCTCCTTTTGGTACTATCGAACGTCCTTTCCGTCCCGCTGAGCTCACCTTTGGTGCACGTGGTACATTCTTCGGTCGCACACTGGATGTAGACCTGAAATCGGCTCAAATGACGATGATGGCAGCGGCTAAACACAAAGGTACTTCCGTCATCGAAACCTTGGTGAATTGCGTTATTTTCAACGATGGTGCTCACAGCTGGCTTTCGGAAAAGGAAAACCGTTATGATCGGCTTATTATTCTTGAACATGGCAAACCAATGATTTTTGGAAAAAACAACGACAAAGGACTTGTAGTGGATGGATTTCAACTGAAAGTGGTTACACTTGGCGAAAACGGAGTAACTGAAAAAGATCTGTTGGTTCACGATGCACACTGCGAAGACAGTACTTTGCAACTAAAATTAGCCATGATGGAAGGACCTGATTTCCCTGTAGCTGTAGGCGTAATTCGCGATGTGGAAACTGAAACCTACGACGAAGCCATGACGAAACAAATAGAAGAAGTGCAGGCAAAATCGAAAATCAAAACATTTGATGACCTGATTGACTCCTGCGAGCAATGGGATATGTAATGTTTATACAATAATTAAAATTAAAACCGATACAATGTAGATTGTGTCGGTTTTTTTTTATTCCCCCGTCCTTTCGGATAGGTGATGAGAAGACCTAAAGTTGGCACTGGTCGCTGTGAGCCAACGGTCATGACCGTTGGTTCCGTCAGACGTCCGCAAATCTTTGTATGTAGAATGAGGATATCTGGTCGGACGGGAATGCAACGTTGAAAAGTCTTCGACGTTTTGAAGTTTGGAGTGTGTGCAAACTTTTAGTCGTCTGACGAAGGAGGACACTAAAACGTTTCTTCGTTTACGGGTTCGTTTTTTTTAAGAAACGTTCAAAAGTCTTTGACGTTTTGAAGTTTGGCTTTCTTCAGACGTCTGTAAAGCTTTGTACATTGAATAAGGATATCCGGTGGGGTGAAGGAGAAATATTCATCGCAGGAATATAAACAGAATGCAATAGCACACTCGTAGTATATTGATAGCGCACAAATGCATATTGACAGGACGTTTAAAAACTATTTATAACACATAAAAAGCGTATTGTCGGACATAAAAAATGTATTGATTAAGTACTTGAAGTGTATTGGTAATATATGAAAAGTATATTGCCGGGGCACCTAAAGTGTATTCGCAATACATAAAAACTATATTGCAAGGCTATAAAAGTGTATTGGTAATACACAAAAAGTATATTACCGGGGCACCTAAAGTGTATTCGCAATACATAAAAAGTATATTGCAAAGCAATAAAAGTGTATTGGTAATACACAAAGAGTATATTGATTGGTCACTTGAAATATCCGCCTAATACATAAAATTACTCTGTCCTTCCGGATATGTAGATGAATGAACCAAAGATGGCGCAGGTCGCTGCGAGCAAAAGCTCAAACTAATGTTCAAAAGTGATCTGTTGCCGCGCCCGACCGTCCCAACATCGGTCGCGACCGATGTAAACCGATAATTACCGACTAACAACCGGTCGTGACCGACTCCAAATCGGTCGAGACCGACAAAAAGACGCTCCGGACCGATGCAAAACCGGTCGCGAGCGGTTTCGAATCGGTCGTGACCGACCAAAAACCGTTAATTACCGACTGAAAGACGGTCGGGAGCGACTCAGCATCGGTCGGGAGCGATGCAAAGACGATAAAAACCGACTAAAAACCGGTCGAGAGCGTGTCAATGCCGGTCACGACCGACCAAAAGACGCTCCGGAGCGATGCAAAACCGGTCGCGAGCGGTTGCCAACCGGTTCCGACCGACCAAAACCGGTAATTACCGACTGAAAGACGGTCGGGAGCGTGTCAACATTGAAAGCGCCTCGTTCCGTCATTTTCTATTCTCTTGTTATCATTGCGTAAAACGACGGAAATAACAAAAATCTCCTCGTTGTGAAGTGCGTCTTCACACTACTGTGAAGTTCCTCTTCATGCTGGTGTGAAGGATGCTTTCAAACCATTGTGAAACTATATGACTCTTTAGCCGCTTCCATATCGACTCGAAGAAAAGAACCATTTGCACGAAGTTCGGATAGCTCGTTGCTTTGTAGATAATACAACCTTATTCGGTATCATAGAATAAACACTATTCAGGTTGCGCGAATAAGGTTGTTTTTGTAAACGGAGGCATCGATGTGCCGTAGGTGGTTGTAAAATTTAAACTGATATAAACAATTCTTAAGATTGTAATTATTCCGTTGGGAGGATGCCTAAAAACAACGTTTTTAATCACATAATTTGAGGAGAAAAAACACTTGTCCTAAAAATAAATATTGTAAAAAGCTCAAAGTACTGATTACTATATAGATTAAAAATGCCTTTGTCCTAATCTTTTTTCATGTAAAATTAGGTTAACTTTGTTTATTTCACATATATTTGTAGTGTAACATTGTAAAAAAATAACACATCACTGCTAAGTCGGCAGGTAATTTATTTGATACTAAATTAAAATCACAAAATATATATGAAAAGCATCTTATCAGAGCAACTGTGTAGGAGATACTCTTACCTACTTACATTATTGTTGCTGTTTCCGGTTTCACACGTGTTTTCGCAACACGCCCTCACAGTCGATCGTAACGCCTACCGTGCCGCCGACCAAATTGTAAAGCAACAGGTTGAATTTAAAGACCCCGGCAGTTCGGGCAAAAACCTGACATGGGATTTCCGCATGGTGCAACCCATTAACGAGGAATATACGCTCGATTATTTTATCCCCGACAGCACCTACATGGATACCCTGTGTGGCATGGAGCACCGTACAAGGTACTATTATACTCAGAAGCGGGACAGTTTATGGGCTTTAGGTTTCGAAAACTCCACTACCCTGATGGAATACAAGAAGCCTGAACTCAAACTTCGTTTTCCCTTTAGTTATGGCGACACTTTGTTTAGTAAGTTCGAAGGCAAAGGACAATACAGTCATAGGCTTGAACTACAGGTCAAAGGTTACACGCGCGTGCAGGTTGATGCTGAAGGAGAATTGCTTCTACCTGATTATGAAACTGTGAAGAAAGCATTGAGGGTACGTACCCTGCGCTATTACACCGAGACGGGGAAAGACAGTCTGCAAATGACCCTCGATACTTATGCCTGGTATGCCGAAGGAGTACGGTATCCTGTATTCGAGAGCATTAAAACAAACCTGATAAAAAAGGCAGCAAAACAAGGAGAGCAGGTACAGGATACAACTGTATTCACCACTTCATTTTACTACTCTCCCCTCAAGCAAATATCGCAGGTGCAGACCGACTCTTTACCCAAGGAAACAGATGAACCTGCCGGAGCCGCTGCCGTATTTACCGAAGCACAATATATGCCCAACCCTGTGGAGACCTCTTTGAATATCAACTATAAACTTACCCGTCCCGCTCAGGTATGGTTTACTGTACACAGTGCTCTGGGCGTCCCTGTACGTCAAACCTCCCCACAGCATCTTCCTGAAGGTAGAAATAATATCACTATCGACATGAGCTCTCTGCTTATAGGTATGTATACCCTGTACGTGCATGTGGATGATATGGTGTTAAATAAAGTAGTGATGAAGAAATAGAAGAATAATCAAGAATCAAAAAATATAGATGAAAAAAATTTATTTAATGATCAATCTCATTTGGTTGTGTTTGAACTTAAATGCCCAACCAAGTGAAGTAGTGAAACCAACTGCAAATGCAGAACAGTTTAAAATTGGCCTATCGACTGCAATTAATCATCAGGCAGGGCAACCTGTTGTCAGTATTCCGTTATTTAATCTTCAGGCCCGGGGACTTGAAATCCCTATTTCATTATCATACAATAGCGGGGCTGTTACTCACGAGACAGATGCTACTTCAGTCGGTCTTGGATGGTCATTATTGGCTGGTGGTACAGTTACAGCCACCGTTAGGGGCAGAAGTAATTTCCGATCCCCAAAAAGTGAAATTCCATGGCAATATAATCCAAATTTTCTTCAGGAAGCTTTTAATAAATCTTTTAATCCACAGTATGAATACAGTTTTATTCAGGAATCCCTAGATATTATTATGTCTGGAGATGGAGAACCCGATGATTACTCCTATTCATTTTTAAATTTCTCAGGGGAAATTTGTTTTAAACTTGATGATGCCGGAAAACTGAACAGTAGTTTATACCCAGATGCTCATTTTATCCTCAATAAAAACACTAAAGGAATAAGGATAACAGATGATAAAGCAAATAACTATTTTTTTGAAGATGTAGAAAATCAGACAAGTCATGACATAACACCTGACACAACCGCCTGGTATTTAACGAAAATAATTACAAATCTTGGTGACTCTGTTTTGTTTTATTATGAAAATGAGTCTTACACTGATACAAAATCTATAGTTGATGGGCGATTTTCAAGAACCATTTATTCCAAACGTATCACACGTATTGATTTTAATAATGGATATGTACTTTTTAAAGACGGACATAGAGGTGATATGGTTCCTTCCAATCCTTCAGAATGGCCCAAACGAATATCAAATATTGAGTTGTATGACAAAACGGGAGTATTGGTCAAGGGTTATGAATTGGGGAATGATACATACTTTACAAATGACAATAAATACCAGTATGTTCATGAAGCAGAAAACTACAGAATGAAGCTTAACAAGATAACTGAATACAACCAAAATGGTGATAAGTTGCCCTCGTATGATTTTAATTATGCCTATCATTTCGAAAGATCAAAAACTTCGTACAAAGAATGGAGTGATGAAGGAACAAACCACATTGTGAACTCGTGGGCGGCACCTCCGGGGCCTGTTGCATTGCTTGATAGAGATGTGTATGGTATGCCTGCATGTAGACTGTTGAATGAGCATACTCCGGATGAATTTTTAATGGGATTTTCAACAATTTCTGAGTATTTTGATACTACAGTTAGTGATTATTTATGTCTTACAAAAATATCTTATCCAACAGGAGGTAGTGAAACTTTTGAATATGAATCACACAATTACAGCAGGATTTCAGATTCGGAAAAATTGACCCCCTCCTCTGCTGTGATTGGAAGGAGGATGAAAAAAAGGATTTTATCTGATAATAACGGAGGAAAACAGATCTTCGAATATAAATACAAGCGGCACGATAATAAGTATAATGCCACATCAGGTTCCAGTGGAGTGCTGGTGACAATTCCTATCAATACGTCTGTAAAGTACAAACCATTAGTAAATATAAATAATCATGATTTTGACAGGTTGCAGGCCATTCCATACCGAACAAATAAGCCTCAAAATTCCATGATGGGCCAAGCTGTTTATTATACTGAAATTGAAGAAATATCTGTTGCAGAAAGCGGACACCTTTTGGGAAAGAAAATATATTATTATGAGAAAGTTTTCTCCCGACCAGCAATGAATTATATGTTCGTGAACTATAAAGGCGATACTCCAAGAGAAAAGAGATTGATATTGACACCGATACAGAATAGCCTATTTGGCACTCAGAGTAATTATCCAAGCAATCTAGCGGCGTATAACAATTATCTGCATACCTACATAGCATATCCTATGGGAAGTTTATATTTAGCAGATAAAATGTTAGGAAAGATAAAGAGGGAAATTGTTCTGGATAAATATTCACGAATTGTAAAGAAAACTGAAAATGAATACGAATCAATTGGTTCTGAGAGCTTAAATGGAGTCATCGTGGAGAAAATCAATGATAATATAACTGAACACCCAGACTTTAATGCATACAGATACTTAATAAGTGTAACTTCAAAAGAACATAGCTACCTGAATCTCAAAAAGAGTGTTACAACAGATTATTCATCCACCTCTTCTGATATAGTAGTTACAACTCAGCAGTTTAATTTTACCCCCGGAGGCAGGCTATTATCTTCTACTGTTACAGGAAGTACCGGAGAAAGTATTACAACTGAGAATACCTATCCGGACAATATTTATTTTTCGACACAAATAAGTTTATCTCCGCAAGCAATGGTTATAAAAAAAATGATCGAAAAAAACATGACGGGGGTTTCCATACAAATCACAGAAAAAAACAATGAAAATTTTACAAATGGAACACTTACCCTATATAAACTAATTAACGGTGGTAGTATCGTTCCTGACTCGATATTTTCACTTGAGAAGAAGTTGTTGACAAACGTGTACCCACCAAGTGTCAACAATGAAGGTAAACTTATTCGAAACAGTCATTTTTTACCACAAATGTCTATACCTACATACAATAATCAGACTAACCCAACTTCAACCAGTGGAAAAAATGGATTAATTAACACCTATGTTTGGGATGTATCCGGGCTAAATATACTGGCTAAAATTGAAAATTTAAATCCAAATCAGCTTCAAGGGAATACTGCCTTAGTTAATTTATTCAATTCATTGAATAACTATAGCACTATAACTGACGCAAACCTGTCGGGTTTGGTAATTTGTAACCAATCCATCAGATCAAATTTGCCGGCTACAGCAAATGTTACAACATATACGTACAAACCCTTTGTTGGAGTTACTTCAATCACCGATCCACGTGGTGTTATGAATCGTTTCGATTACGATAATTTTGGAAGATATATGTTAGCACGCGACAATGAAGGGAATATTTTAGAGCGTTATAGCTATTCATATCAAAGCGGAATCAATAATGTACCGGAGGCTCTGGCGTTGACAGTCAAAGTTGAGGAATCAATGCATTATCCGTATTATTATATGATTGGTGCAGAAGCTCGGGTCGATTTAGTTTCAGTTACAGGAGGTAGTGGAAATTACACTTATAGTTGGTACCTTAAAAATAGTAATGGGATTGAACTGGCAAGTAATAAAAATACATCTTCTACATCTTTCAGCTTTATTTGTTCACAAGCAGGAGTATTAACGGTTGAATGTGTGGTTACAGATAATACAACCGGAAAAATAGCTGTGAACAGCGTGACATTAACTTGTTACCAAAATTTATCTGTGTCAATCAATGCTGCTACCTGGTTTATGGTCAATGATATAATTAAAGCCAACATTTTAGTCAACGAAGGCTCGGGTGATTTCTCGTATATATGGAAACTTTATAAAGAATCTGTTGAAATCGCAGGCAGTAGCTCGTTTTCCGAAACATATAATTGGCTTTGTCCTCAAACGGGAATTTTAACCCTGGAGTGCTCTGTTAAGGATAATATAACAGGTCAGACTGCTGTGTCTTCAAAGACTATAAATTGTTATTCCTACCCAGTGATGGAGATTAGCAGGGGGATAATAAATCATTCGTCTTCGGTTCCACCTACTGCTACTAGTTCAGTAACAGTATATCGAGGCTCAGGTAGTTATGTATACAACTGGTATTTGCTAAACACAGTAACTGGTAGTATTATTCACAGTAATTTAGGATCAACTTCCACTTCGTACACTTACACATGTCCTACAGAACAAAATCAAACAGTAAAATGTGTAGCAATTGATAACATAACAGGCAAAACAGTTGAAGGTACTATGATTGCAACTTCATATGTCGTTCCAACAATAACTGTTACTACTGATGCTCCTTCTTATATGGCCGGATATTCTGGTATTTCTACAGTGAATGTAAGTGGTGGGTCAGGCGATTTCACTTATTACTGGAGTATGAGAAATGCCAATGGCGAGCAAATATTATCTGGTCAAACTGCCAATAATACATGGAACTTTATATCTTCAATTGGAGGAGAATATACTATAGAGTGTACGGTAAAAGAAAATATGGTGAATGACTTATATATAACGAGCTCAAGAAGTGTGACTTATAATGGTTTTACAACAGGTTCTTTCACCTTTCAGTCCGGATTTATAGATGCCTATAACTCGCTTTCAGTTAGTGGTTCAATAGTGAATTTTGCATTTGCGTTAATACCTGCTTACAATACCATGATGGTAGGGAACGATTATTTTATAGCAACAATTCCTGGTGGTTTCCGTCCATCTACTACCCGTACACTTTCATACTATACAAATGGTAGATACTGGCAAGTTACATTTAATTCAAATGGGAATGTGTATCTTAAAATACTTAGTGGAAATAATTTAGGTGTAGGAACTACAGTTTATATTGGCACATTAACATATTATCGATAGTAATCATTTTTTATTTTATTATAATGAAATCAATCAATATTTTTATAACTATCATTCTTTCCTCATTCTGTATGATAGTGGCTCAGGATAATTCAAAGGATTTAATTGAAAACGCATTTACTATGTCTACAGCAGATAGCAGTCATGTTGCGGTGAACAGGATGGGTGGTTGGCAATCCTTGGTGGCATGTCTTACTTCTCAGGAAAATGATAGTGTCTTGTTTGAATTAGTTGTAAAACAGGAAAATAAAATAGATATAGAACAAGAGCAATTGGTGGGACGTATCAAAATTAAAAGCTTATTGCCTATGGATACGCAGCATATCTCTTTTTATTTGATGCATAGCATTTATCAACTTCGTGTTGAGAGCAACGGAAACTGTTATTTGCACTTCGAATCAGGGATGCCTCCTCAAGCCTATCCTTTTATATTTCCTATAAGAACTAAATATAAAAAATAGAATTTATTGAGACTATTTTTTGACAGTAATACAAGAGTTTATTTTATTAATGAATAATTATATTCGTATGAATCGACATATCAAATTGAATAAAAAATCAGGACAAATTTTACATCTTTGTTTTTTCGTAATTCTACTGTTTCATCCTATTCATCTTTTTTCAAAGGATTATGTGATAATTAGCGAAATCATGTACGATAGTCCCTTGAATGAGCAAACAATACCGGGTACTCCAAGTAATAACGGAGAATATATTGAATTGTATAATGCCGGAGAAAATGCAGTGAACATGGGAGGATGGGTACTGCGTGGAGGAAGCACTAACGAAGTTATTACTTTTACATCCAGTCTGGTTTTGCCGGCTAAAAGTTATTTAATGGTTGCTTATCAGTTTTTAAATAGCGGGTTTACATTGGATCAGTTGTTTGCGGGATTTGCACCATCGACCGACAAACAGGTGTATTATCAACAAAAAATCATCCTGAGTAATTCAGGAGAGTCCGTTTATCTCAGGGATAATTTGGGGACTACTAAAGACAGTGTCCATTATGATGGGACATCCTCATCCACCTATTCAATTAAATTAAGGGCAGCTAATCCGGTTGGTGCTGCTGGTAGTTCCTGTGTTTCGTTGCAACGAAAGTCATTTATATATATGACAAAAGAGAAAGCAGCATTTAACCGCTCGGAGTGGCTAACTGCTAATGTTTCATCATTTCAGCAAACAAATAATTTTCAGCCGAATATACCGGGAGTAGTGAATGTTTCGATGACGAATGATAAAAATTACATTTTGTCTATAGCTCCATTGGATGCAACAAAAAGTATAACGGTTAATAATGGTCAGATAACATGCGAAAACGATGCGTGGTGTTTATCCTCTATTCAGTATTTTGATGGGTTGGGTAGACCCCTACAAACCATACAACGGGGAATCACTCCAACAGGAGCTGATATGCTAAACAATACCGAGTACGACCCTTTCGGTCGTGAATGGAAGCAATGGTTACCGGCCTATAAAGAAGGAAATAATGGAGCTTATGTAGATAATACCACTTTTGCTTCTCAGGCAGCATCGAGCAATGGCGATCCCCGTCCGTTTAATGAAATAGTGTATGAGTCCTCGCCATTGAGCAGGGTGAAAGAGCAATTTGGACCTGGCGTTGACTGGAAAATGAACAATAAGCGGGTACAAACCGACTATCAAACCAACGATGCCGGTATCTCCTGTTACTATGTCAACAATAATGGTCTGGCGAAAGGAGCGAATTATGCTTCAGGCAGTCTGTATGTAACCCAGGTAACCGATGAGGATGGTAACGCAGGATATGAGTTCAAAGATAAGTTGGGTAGGGTAATACTGAAACGTCAGAAACTGGATGGAGGCAATGTGGATACCTATTATGTGTATAACGATTTGAATCAGCTATGTTATGTGCTGCCTCCCAAAGCTGTGGATGAACTCTCATCCGACCTAGGCGATAATAATACTATAATGAGGCAATATTCTTATCTGTACAAATACGATACGAGAGGAAATTGTACTTATAAACGTTTGCCGGGATGTGAACCTATTTATATGGGATACGATAAAGCCAACCGCTTAGTAATAAGTCAGGATGGTAACCAGCGTTTGATTAATCAATGGACTATCACAAAATACGATGTATTAGGCAGAATGATATACACGTCCGAAGGGTTGTTCCCTCTGACTTACGAGGAATGTAAGGTTGCATTAAAAGATATGGTTGTTACTGAAACATTTTCCACAGGCAATCAGTCATATCCTGTATTTGATACAGGGTACTCAAAAAATTACTATCACTTACGGTGTACCAAACTCTATACTGTTAACTATTACGACGATTATCAGTTTTTAGAAAAGCTGCCTAATGCAATAAAGAACACACTGGCATACGACAGCAGTAAAGAACAGGAATTTGGCGCAAAGTATAGCTCAGCCAAAGGATTGTTGACTGGCACGCGTACCTATTTACTCGATGGCTCAGGCCAGTATATCACTACGGCCATTTACTACGACTATCGTGGTGGTGTGTTACAAACCCGCTCTACCAATCATTTGGGAGGATACGATATTACCTACAATGCCCTGAACTTTTCAGGCAGCCCTACCAAAACCTATAAGACCCATGGTATTAATGGTGCTTCGGCTACTATTACCGAACTATACACCTTTAGTTACGATCATGCCCAACGCCCTACCACTACCACTTATAGCCTGAATGGTGGTAGCGCGGTAACATTGGCTTCGAATACTTATGATGAATTGGGACGGTTACAGACCAAAAGCTTAGGAGGAGCGGATATTACTACTTACTCTTATAATGTGAGGAGTTGGATAACAGGTATTAGTGGAAATAAGTTTACGGAGAATTTATACTATGGCAATGGAATGCTTGGCGATAGTCCGAGCTTTAACGGCAATATCGTATCCATGCAATGGAATGTGGCAAACGACAACCTGAATTACAACAGAGCATACAGCTTTATATACGATGGGCTTAACCGCCTCACCAATGCGAATTATTATGGTATTAGTAATGGAAATGTGGTAAGCGGAACTTCGGGACGATACAACGAGGTGATAGATTATCAGAATGATAAGATGGGAAATATTCACGGTATTACCCGTTACGAAAACGGAACACAGGTTGAAAATATCAACCTGCAATACCAGGGCAATCAACTGAAAAAGGCCGATAATGCCATCAACCATTTTATAAGTTACGGATCCGAATTGTTCAACGATTCGGTTAACAGTAGCATTCAGAACGAATATGCTTACGACAATAATGGCAATATGCTGTACGATTCTAATGGCGAAGTGAGTGCTATTCAATATAATTTATTAAATTTGCCGGATAAGATTCATTTTACGGTGGGACATAAGAATTTATATACTTACAATGCCGGTGGGCAAAAACTAAGAGCGGTAAATTACACCACTCACCAAATGGTAAATATCCCGCTGGGTACCATTACACCATTATCGTCCACACCGTCGGACTATACGGTGCTTACCACCGATTATGTAGGGAATATTATCTACGAAAACGGAACGTTGAAACAAATCATGTTACCCGACGGTTACTGGCAGAACGGAGTGTTCTACTATTACCTGAAAGACCATTTGGGAAGTAACCGGGTGACCATAAACAGCAGCGGAGCAATAGTAGAGAAAAGCCACTATTACCCTAGTGGAACACGTTTCAATACCGAAAGTACCAGCAATAGCAACGCTTTGGCTTACCGCTACAACGGCAAGGAAATGGAAACCATGAATGGATTGAATCAAATGGATTATGGAGCAAGAAGGCGGTTTAGCTGGAATCCATCATGGACGGCTGTCGATCCGCTTGCAGAGAAGTATTATAGTATTAGTCCTTATGCATATTGTGGCGGGAATCCGGTGAATTTTATTGACCCTGATGGTAGAGATGTAACTATAAGAGGAGATACAACTGCATTTGTTCAATCTATTCAGGATCGTGTGGGCACATCGGTAAACATATCACTAGACGATAATGGTTATCTGAGCTATACTGTAATTGACATGGAAAATATTTCCCCGGAAGCTAAGATAATAATGAGAGCAATTGATAACCATCAAGTTCAATTAGATTTATATGGCATGAAAGGTTTTATAGCACCCGACGGCAGTAATACAAATGGAGGAGCATTTATGGGGAATACTGTTATAAAAGATGCGAACGGTAAAGTTATAAAAGTGATTGCCCAACAAGCAATAAATATAGATTTTATGAATAAACTAGATAAGACATCTTCAGACCCAAATGCAAATGCGTTACTTCATGAAATTTCGGAAGCATACATTGGTGCAACTAACTCTTTAAAATCTGGAATAAGTGCACCTGTTGCTCAAGAATCAGATATAAATAATTATAAAAGCGCATATTGGCAAGCACATAAAGCAGCTTATAGTCAACCAGATATTAATTTTATAAATAATGACAAGTCAACATATTATACAACAATTTATACAAGAATTATAGGTATAGACATTAAAAATAGTAATCTATACTATAAAGGTAAGCAATTGATACAATTTTATAAAAGATAAAAATGAAAAAGATATTTTTTTTATTATTTATATTGGGGCTTAGCATATTTGTAAGCAACTGCTGTCTAATGAAAAATAAAGGGAGTGATTTAATATATGATAATTCATCTTTTAATAAGAATTATCAGAAATATTTCGTTAATGAAATCTCTACGATTGGTAATGTGTATTTAATAACTTTATCACATAATGATTCTGTCTTTAGAGTACTTTCTACATATGGTCGTAACTTGATGAGAATCAAGTTAAACAATCATTACTCTGGCGAGATGATCAAAGTTGGAAACACATACAACCTTTTGTTAGAAACTTATTACGAATGTAATAGTATTGAGACAATAAGTATTATAAATTACAATCACACAAATATCGTACTCAATAAAAATGAAACAATTTATACCTGCAAAGATTTAGATGGTTTATATTTGAGTTTTTAGTTATCATGTCCTGTCTTCCGGATATGTGATTTGGAATCTTAAAATTGGTTCTCGTCAAACCCCTTGCTGCCGCACGAATTCATCGCGTGGGATAATTGGCCACACGATGAATTCGTGCGGCAGCGTGGGGCAATAGTGGAGAAAAGCCACTATTGCCCCAGTGGCACACGTTTCTATACCGAAAGCACCAGTAACAGCAATGCTTTGGCTTACCGCTACAACGGCAAGGAAATGGAAACCATGAATGGATTGAATCAAATGGATTATGGAGCAAGAAGGCGGTTTAGCTGGAATCCATCATGGACGGCTGTCGATCCGCTTGCAGAGAAGTATTACTCAATGAGCCCATATGTTTATTGTGCTGGGAATCCGGTGAATAGATTTGATCCGGATGGAATGTCTTTTTATTACAGCACAGATGGAACCTTTATTGGAGAATATGGTGATGATAACACTGATGTGTATGTAATTCAAGGAAATAAATACTATGCTAATACAAAAAAACATCAATTGATATATGCCAACAAAGATGCAACTCAACTTAAATACGGTGATGTAACAGCTGTAACACACGAAGTTTTTTTGGCTTTTGCTTCAATGATAAATAGAGAAAGTAGCGGCAATCATGATGAATCCTATGGGATTGGAAATGCTACAATGAATTATCTTTCAAGTGGAGGATCGTCTCAAATTAAAACATTAGAAGATGTTGCTATGTATGCTAATTCCTATGCATATGGAGCAAAGCAAGTTTACTATTCAGATTTCATGGACTTATCGGCTGATGAGAAAAATGGTAAATTTGCAGTAGGGTCAGCCATTAATGCCATTGGTTATGCTCAGGGGACTGATGGGTTTGGCTTTAAAGATTATAGTAATAATGCAACTGCGTGGGATGGTACGGACTTAATTGACAGCCATCGTTCTAACGGGCATAGAACTGTAAAATGGAGCTCTGATTCCGAATCTTTATTACATCAATATCAAGTTGACAACAATGGAGGAATAAATACCTCTAATTTTAATTATGTAAACAAAAGGTCGGATAGATCGGCAGTATACATACTTGGAAAAACTATATTTGAAACAATAAATAGTGGCAGAGGAGAAGGAAGAAAGAATAATAGATTTAGATAAAAAAATATGAAATTATTAATAATTACCGGAATGTTTCTCGTATTATTCACAACGTGCTCAGACGAGAAACAACATATTCGTAAATCACAACCGCTTGACAAAGTATATATTAAGAAAAAAGAAGTGATTTTCAAACACTGGTTGAAAGATACTCTGGTTGTACTTAGCAAAAGCAATCCGTCTGATTATAAAAGGAAGATTGAAGTAAATGAAGATTCAACATGGTTGACGATTACTAATTCGTATAAGCTTAAAATTTCAGGAACTTATAAAGGTACTAACTATGATTTAATTGCAGGTTTAGGATCTTTGACAATGAACAGAATTTCTATTCCAAAAGAGTTTATCTGGGATTATGAGATGGAACATAATTATGTTGTTTCAGCTATCAAAGAATTTAAATATGATTTTTATGAGGTTATCAATAAGTTTGATATAATTCATAATGACAGTGTTTATAGATATGAGTTTTCAAGGGGAAATCTCTCAAATAAGAAAATAATGCCATATCATGGCAGGTAATGTACCCTGTCCTTCCGGATGTTCTTTAGATGACTAAAGTTGGCGCACGTTGCTGGGATTTGTAATCCCAGCTTCTTGTATTATAAGGACCTGCCTGCTGCAGGCAGGTTTATAATCCGCTAAGTTCAATGTTTTATATTAAAATAGTTATCTTTGCTACAATAAATATATTTTGCCATGGAAAGTGTTTTGGATTAAAAAATCCTTATAATACATTACGAGGTGATTGCAATTATTCCCTTCGGTCATGACCGTTGGTTCACCTCAGACGTTCGCGAAGCTTTGTGTATTGAATGAAGATATCCGGTAGGGCGGGAGTCTGGTACAGCTGCTTCCATATATGGAGGCATTTTAGATGGATTTGTTAAAGGTGCATCAGATTACCCAAACAGTGAACCTTACATAGTAAATGATCCACGTTTTCAATTGTGGTCAGATATTACGAATGGTTCTATTTCTATATTTAATCATTTTAGAGAAGACAAGAAAAAGAAATGAAAAAACGATATTTAAAAATATTTTCAATACATTTCATTGTAATTCTATCTTTTACGATATTAAAGGAGAAATTTATTGGTATAACTTATAAGTTTAATTTAAATCCAGTTGTACCTTTAACGTGGAGTGAAATATCTGAAAACTTGGTTTCATACATATTATTTTCATTTATACTTTCATTAATAATGAGCTATTTCTTAATTTATGCTGTAGATGAATATAAGAAACAACAGATAATTGACCTTGAGGCTGCACGTAAACGTATTAAGGAAAAAGAAAAGAATGACCAAAACGAAATAGAAGAGTTGAATAAAGATAGTAGTAATTAGTCCCTGTCCTTCCGGATATGTAGCCAGAAGTACTAAAGTTGGCGCACGTTGCCCTTGTCCTGCCGAATGTTCTTTAAATGAACTAAAGTTAGCGCACGTTGCCGGGAAGCAACCCCGTCCTTCCGGATATGTGATTAGAAGAGCTAAAGTTGGCACTAGTCGCTGGGAACCAACGGTCACGACTGTAAGAAGTAATTGTAATGTGAGCAATGGGATATGTAATGTTTATTCAATAATTAAAATTAAAACCGATACAAAGTAGATTTGTGTCGGTTTTTTTTGTTTTAAATACTTGTAGCTAATGTGTTGTTTTGAATCTTTTTATGCATTCACGTGGTTAAGTCAGAATAAATTCAGGAAAGATTATTTCGTTTCGGTTATTGTTTGTGTTTAACTAAAATAGTAACAAAACGTAATTAATGAATTCGTAATTAATTCAAATTCTTAAAACAAGGTCTTTCATATTAGTAAATTGATTATCTTTGTGGGTGAAAGACTTTGATTTGAAAAAAAACGGAATAATTATTCAGTAAGAGTGCTTGTTCGATACAGGCACTCTGTTTTTTAAAACAAAATCAGAAAAATAATCTATAAATCATTTTTTTTGTAATAGCTATGCAAGAAATCAAATTTTACAGCGGAGAAAATATTCCGTTGGAGCTGCACAAAGTACGCATTGTGCAAAAACTCAATTTAGTACCTATCGAACGCCGTCTCGAAGCACTTTACGAAGGCGGTTTCAACACTTTCAGGTTAAGTACGAGGGATGTGTTTCTCGACATGTTGACCGACTCCGGAACCAATGCTATGAGCGATAATCAATTGGCTGCTATGATGCAGGCTGACGATGCTTATGCCGGTTCGCAGAGTTTCGAACGTCTTTTGAAAGCAGTGAACGATGTACTTGGAAAAAAATACCTGCTTCCGGTGCACCAGGGGCGTGCTGCTGAAAATATCATATCGGTAGCTTATGTACACAAGGGTAGTTTGGTACCTATGAATTATCACTTCACCACGGCTATGGCTCACATTACCGATAAAGGCGGACAGATTGTTGAGTTGCTTTACGATGAAGCATATGTGATTAATTCCAGCCATCCTTTCAAGGGGAACATGAATATTGAGAAACTCGAAGAAGTAATCAATTATAATGGTCCTAAAAATATTCCGTTTATTCGCATGGAAGCATCGACCAATTTAATCGGTGGTCAGCCTTTTTCGGTTCAGAACCTGCGCGATGTACGTGCTTTGGCCGATAAATATAAAATCCGCTTGGTGTTGGATTGTAGTTTGTTGGGCGAAAATGCATACCTCGTGCTGCAACGCGAACCTGAGTTTAAGGATTCGGACATGGAAACTGTGATTAAAACAATGACCGGGTTGGCTGATTTATGTTATTTCTCAGCGCGTAAATTAAGTTCTTCCCGCGGTGGAGGTATCTGCACCGACAGCATGGAAATTTTCAAAGAACTCGAAGCTTTTATCCCTTTGTACGAAGGTTTTCTTACTTATGGTGGAATGTCTATTCGCGAAGTGGAGGCCATGGCAGTGGGATTGTACGAAACTTTAGACGAAACAATTATTAGCCAAAGTCCTACATTTATTAAATATCTTGTCGATAGTTTAGATGCCAAAGGAATACCAATGATTAAACCCGCCGGTGTATTGGGCGCTCATGTGGATGCTATGCAGCTTTGTGCACATATTCCTCAGACTGAATATCCTGCAGGGGCTTTAGCGGCAGCTTTGTTTTTGATTTCCGGTGTTCGGGGTATGGAACGCGGTTCTATCTCCAACCAGCGCGACGAATATGGAAACGAAACTTATGCTGATATGGAATTGCTTCGTTTGGCTGTTCCAAGGCGTGTATTTACGCTTTCGCAAATTAAATATGTGGAAGACCGCTTGACATGGCTTTACGAAAACAGACTGCTGATAGGTGGACTTAAATTTGTTTATGAACCTCCGGTATTGCGCTTTTTCATGGGAGGATTGGCTCCTACTTCGGACTGGCCGCAGCAACTAATGGCTAAATTTAAAGAAGATTTTGGCGAAAGTTTGTAGAATTTTACAACTTAATACAATGTGGAAAACACCGAATGGAACTAATCATTCGGTGTTTTTCTAAATATAATCACCAAAAATTGATTTACTGTCCTTGTGGCAGAACTAAAAATGAGCGATTCAATACTTTTTAATTAACTTTGCGATTCAAAACATATTAAACATTAAATGGAAAGAGTTTTTTTAGTCGGATATATGGGTTCGGGCAAAACGTCGATGGGTAAGATACTGGCGCAGCAGCTCGGTTTTGCATTTGTTGATATGGATGCGCATATCGAAGAGAAATATCATAAATCTGTGTCGCAGATTTTTGCAGAGATGGGAGAAGCTCAATTCCGGTTGATTGAACGTGATTGTCTGTACGAAGTTGCCGAATTTGAAAAAACAGTGATATCTACCGGTGGTGGTGTTCCTTGTTTTTTTGATAATATGGAATATATGAACGAACGCGGACTGACAATTTATCTTCAGCTTACGCCGGAGCAACTGGCTGTTCGGCTTGCATCATCGCGTGTTGGAAAACGTCCGTTGCTTGGCGATAGGAAAGGAGAGGAATTGCGCTTATTCATCGAACAGGGACTTAGCGTTCGGTCACCTTTTTATTTAAAATCACAAAGAATTGTCAGTGGAACGGATGAAGAGATAATAGCTCAAATCAAAGAAATTTTCTGATTTTTTGATTAATACTTCCTCAATGATTTGTCTTGTTTTAGAATAGGTTTTTGGAAAAATTACTTTTCAGCCTTTCATTCTTATTGATAGTTGTTGATGGCTGCAAAAATAATTTCGCCGTACTGCGACTGCGTTTTGCATTTTTTTACCGCTTTGTATACCTTGTGTCCATCTTCAAACGCCAAACTCTGGTATTCCCAAAGTTCTACCATGTGTCTGAGAAAATGCTGATCTCCTGAGTATTTCTTTCCGCAATTTTCAATCATCGAAAGATGAAAGTTTCGGAGCATTTTTACCTTTTCTTCGCGGGTCAGTTTTTCTCCCCGGATTTCGCTCAGTAAAAATGGATTCTTCAATATTCCTCTGCCAATCATTATTTTATCCACATGAGGAGCTAGTTGGATGAGTAGGTTCACATCTTCGGGAGTCAGAATATCACCGTTGTAGCAAACCGAATGTTTTATCGAAGGTGCAAATTGAGCAAAAGCTTGCATATCAGCCTCGCCTTTATATTGCTGCTTCCCAATGCGCGGATGAATAATTAACTCTTCGAGAGGAAATTGATTTAAAATAGCAACGATTTCATCAAAGCCATTCGTATTTTCCATTCCCAGCCGGCATTTAACTGATACAGCAAGCTTAGTCTGGGAAAAAATACCTTCGAGTAACTTGCTGATGAGATCAGGGTGTGCAAGTAAACCTGCGCCCATTTTCTTTCCTGTGACCATTGGATACGGACATCCCATGTTGATATTCACTTCATTGTATCCGTTTTCAATACAAAGTTCTTCGAATTTTTGAAAAGATGCGGCATCGTTGCCCAAAAACTGAGGTACAGGCTGCTGAAACTGATTGTGTGTGGGGAGAATATCGTTGCATTGTGTTGGTCGGTAAAAATTTTCATTTTGTACACGAATAAACGGGGAGAAGGTTTTGTCGAAATGACCGATGTTTTCATAAAATGATGCACGAAAAACTCTATCGGTAAGACCCTGAAGCGGAGCAAGGTAAGTTTGCATAAGTAAGTATGTTGAATTGATGAGCAAAGGTAAGATTTTTTACACGGAAAATAAGATGAAGACCCCAATTCGCTTTGTTAAGACATCTAAAGTTCTAAAAAACAAATGATTTTAAGAATGTATTGAATATGTAAAATATGCTCCTGTTTTATTTGATTTTACCGAACAATACATTTGAGTGAGAAATAAGTTGTATCTTTGCAGCAAAATAAACCACCAAATAATTGATGACTGTTTTGAACGATTTGTTGTTAATTTGATGTTGGGTTTAGGGGCTGTTTGGTTTTGACAGCAGGTAGAACTGATATGTAAGCATGTCGAGCATTGAGAAAACGGCTCGTAAATCTCGGGTCTCAAAACTATAACTGGCGAAAATAACTACGCTCTTGCTGCTTAATCGAATCATAGTAGATTAGCTTAATTCAGGTACTAGGTACCAGAACGAGACATTTCCCGGCGGCCGTCGCTTCGAGGCCAATGATCAGGAGATGCGGATAAATCGAAGATAGTCGTGCTTAGCCTTGGAGTCACGATGAAATAAAAAGGATAAGGTGCAGGTTGGTGGCTTCGGTCTTGCCTACGCTCGAAAACCTAAGCGAAGATAAACATGTAGAAAGCTTATTATTTCCTTGTTTGGACGAGGGTTCGACTCCCTCCAGCTCCACGAACAAAAACGCTTGTTGATCAATGGATCAACAAGCGTTTTTGTTTTTAGATCAATCTCTGTACACATACCAATACAGAAAACCTACAAGCACCGAACCTCCGAGAATATTCCCGAGCGTGGCCGGAATCAGGTTGTTGAATATAAATTCGCCCCAGCCTACCGGAGAACCGTTGAATATGGCAGCGGGAATAAAAAACATATTGGCAATGCTGTGCTCGTAACCAATGGCCACAAATGCCATCACTGGAAACCAGATACCGAGCATTTTCCCGGTGGTATCTTTGGCCGAATAGGCCATCCACATAGCCAGAGCCACCAGCCAGTTAGCGCCTACGCCCTTGAGCAAAACTTTGTAAAATGGTGCTGAAGTTTTTATCTCAGCAATGCTGTAAATACTTTCGAGCCATGGCGATTTGGCAAAAACACCCGTCAGCGCCACCATAAAATAAGCCACAAACAATGCACCGACGAAGTTTCCGAAATAAACCAACGTCCAGTTGCGCAGAAGCGCCGTTACACGAAGCTTTTTGTCCATTACCGGAGGAATAAAATAAGCTGTATTTCCGGTAAATAAATCGGCTCCTGCCAGCGTACAAAGCATAAGTCCAATGGGGAACGCAGCTCCCATCAGAAACTTCTGTATACCTGGATTCTCAGCTGCAATGCCCGGAATTCCGCCTCCAATGATCACTGCCAACAAACCTCCGATGGCAATATAAGCGCCGGCCAGAAAAGCTAGTACAAGCGTTTTGGGTGTAGAAGTGGAAGCTTTCGTTGCAGCCACACTGCTCACCGTTTCCACTATTTGTTTGGGTGTGTAATAATTCATACCTTAATTGATAATCACTTCTTTTACATACAAATTAAAAATCTCTTTGGCCACACGAAGTTGCTCGGTAGTGTTTTGCTCCACACCGTCGAGCTCGTAATTCCAGCCCAATGCCTCATATTTGTGCGCACCAAGTTTATGGTAGGGCTGAATTTCGAGTTTTTCGATATTCTGCATAGGCTGCAGAAATCGTCCCAGATCGTGTAAATGCTCCGACTTATCCGAATGCCCCGGCACAAGTACATAGCGCAGCCAAACGGGCTGATTTATGCCGTGCAGGTATTCTGCCATTCGCAGTGTAGCCTTGTTCGAAGCTCCGATAAGTTGTCGGTGCGCTTCTTCATTAAATTCTTTTACATCGAGTAATACAAGGTCGGTATATTGCATCAGCTCTTTTACCGACTCGTTCAGAATGCTTCCGTTGGTATCGATACAGGTATTAAAACCTTCTTCCTTTAGCAATTTAAAAAAGGGAATCAGCGCTTTAGCCTGCAAAAGAGGCTCGCCGCCCGACACGGTAATTCCACCACGTTTTCCGAAAAAAGGACGCTGACTGCGGGCCAGTTTCATTAATTCTTCGTAGCTGAACAGTCTGGCTTCTCCATTCAAATCGATAGTATCGGGATTGGCACAATACTTACATTTGAAATTGCAGCCCTGTGTAAAAAGTACCATACGTACACCCGGCCCATCGAAGGTACCGAGCGATTCAACCGAATGCAGTTTAATCATTTGCGATAAGCAAAGAAGTAACCAGATGAGAAATTGCAACCGGTTACTTCTAATAATTTTTATAGTTTTATTGGTAAATGCGTTATTACATAGCTTCGTGGAAGCTTCGTGCAATCACTTCCTGTTGCTGTGCACGTGTAAGACGAACAAAATTCACCGCATAACCCGACACGCGGATAGTAAGCTGTGGATATTCTTCAGGATGCTCCATGGCATCTTCGAGCATTTCGCGGTTCAGTACGTTCACATTCAGGTGATGGGCATTTTTCGAGAAATATCCATCCATAATGCTCACCATATTCTCACGACGCTGTTCGTCGGTAGGTCCTAAGGTTTTTGGCACGATAGAGAATGTATTCGAAATTCCGTCCATCGAGTGTTCGTAGTCGAGTTTCGAAACCGAGCTCAGCGAAGCAAGTGCACCGTGCGAATCGCGTCCATGCATTGGGTTTGCACCCGGCGCAAACGGAACACCTTTGGCACGACCATCAGGAGTAGCACCTGTTTTGTTACCATAAACCACGTTAGAGGTAATGGTAAGAATACTCAGTGTTGGCTCAGCATTTTTATAGGTTGGAAGTTCCTTCAGCAATGAGTTGAAATAAATCGGAATTTCCTGTGCAAATACATCCACACGGTCGTCATCATTTCCATAATAAGGGAACTCACCTTCAATTTTGAAGTCTTTCGACAAACCGTTTTCGTCGCGCACTACAGTTACTTTGGCATATTTGATAGCCGAAAGCGAGTCGGCCACAATGCTCAAACCGGCAGCACCATACGCAAGGTTGATGCGTGGATTGGTGTCGATAAGCGACATTTGGGCTTTTTCGTAGTAATACTTATCGTGCATGTAGTGGATAATATTCATTGCATCCGCATATACGCGGGAAACTTCCTGCATAGCCAGTTTGAAGTTTTCCATTATCTCGTCGAGATCAAGCACATCCGATTTCAGTGCAGGAATGCCATTGATTACCTGTTTTCCACTGATTTCGCAACGACCTTCGTTCAGAGCCAGCAGCAATGTTTTAGCGAGGTTGCAACGTGCTCCGAAGAACTGAATCTGTTTTCCGATTTCCTGATACGATACGCAACATGCGATTCCGTAGTCGTCGCTGCAACGGCTGCTCTGCATCAAATCGTCGTTTTCGTACTGAATAGAAGAAGTATCGATAGATACTTTTGCACAGAATTCTTTAAATGCTTCGGGCAAACGTGGCGACCAAAGCACAGTCATGTTTGGTTCGGGCGATGGGCCGAGGTTGTAAAGTGTCTGCAGGAAGCGGAACGATGTTTTGGTCACCTTGTGACGACCATCGGCCATAGTTCCGGCAATTGATTCGGTTACCCAGGTAGGGTCGCCTGCAAAAATTTCGTTGTAAGCTTCCATGCGAAGGTGACGCACCATACGCAGTTTCATTACAAACTGATCCACAAGTTCCTGTGCATATTCTTCGGTAATTTTGCCTTCGGCAATATCGCGTTCAATGTAAATATCGAGGAATGAAGATACGTTTCCGAGCGACATGGCAGCACCATCCTGCTCTTTTACAGCAGCCAGATAAGCCAGATAAACCCACTGAACAGCTTCGCGAGCCGATGCAGCCGGACGGGTCAGGTCGAAACCGTAAATTTGTCCGAGAACTTCAATTTCTTTCAGCGCTTTCAGCTGCTCGGCCACTTCTTCGCGCAGACGAATACGTTCGTCGGTCATCGGACCGGTAAGCGACAAAAGGTCAGCTTTTTTGCCTTCAATCAGGCGGGTAGTTCCATAAAGAGCAAGACGACGGTAATCGCCGATAATACGTCCGCGTGCATAGTTATCGGGCAAACCGGTAAGAATACCCAACGAACGGAAAGTTCTGATTTCGTTGTTGTACACATCAAACACACCATCGTTGTGCGTTTTGGCGTATTTGGTAAAAATTTCTTTTACGATAGGTGAAATTTCCACACCGTTTTCCGAACATGCTTTTTCAACTACTGCAATGCCACCATAAGGTTTCATAGCACGTTTAAGCAACATTTCGGTTTGCAGACCTACAATAATTTCGTTTTCGCGGTCGATGTAACCGGGACCATGCGATGTTACAGTCGAAACCAATTGATTGTCGATGGCACGCACGCCATTGTTTTCGCGCTCTTCTTTGATAGCGTCAACACAAATTTGCCACAGTTTCTTTGTAGTGGCCGATGGACCACAAAGAAATGAACTGTCGCCATCGTAAGGACTAATGTTTTTTGACACAAAATCACGAACATCGATATGTTCCTGCCATCTTCCGGAATTAAATATACCCATAAAAACTAAACCTGATTTTATATTATAAAATATTGAATACAAAAGTAGTACTTTGCTATTTTATGCTATATAACATATAATTGCCATTTTCGGCCGCAAAAGTACTGCTTTTATTCTCATTCTCAGGTATTGCGAATTACGGAAATTTTTCTATAATAAGAGATTTTCATCTGCTCAAGGCTAAATTCAAGCTTATAATAATTACAAAGATGTATCAAAATCATAAAATACCACCTGCTTATATTGCATTTTGAAAGGAAAAATACATATGCAGTTGATTTATTTAAGACAGATAACCGTTAGTAAAAAAACTTTATACAAATAGAAATAATGTTGTTAAGTTGAAGATGAAATATTTATAGGGGTCTTTTATTCACTTATTGTAGGCATTTCAACACAAACACATGTTCCTTTGTTAGGTTTACTACTTATTTTAATACTGCCTCCAAGTAGTGCTACTCTTTCTTTCATTCCTCGGAGTCCGTAGGAATTGTTTTTGGGTAGTAGCGACTGATCGAAACCAACACCATTGTCAGATATTTTAAGCATAATACTGTCATTGTTTTTATATAAACTAACTACAATTTTTGTTGCATTGGCATGTTTCACCACATTGTTCAGTGATTCTTGTAAAATACGATATAGGGCAATGGTTTGTTTCTGATCGAAATTGATTTTTTTCAATCTGTTTCTGAATGAACAATTAAGCTTAAATCGTTCATTGAAATTTTGAATGTAATTTTCGGCTGACTCAATAAAACCCAGATTTCTAATGTTTTCAGAGCGTAAATCAGTCATAATTTTGCGTGTTGTATCGATTGTTTTCAGAGTGTAATCAAGGATTCTATTCATTTCATCGTTGATTGTTTCTTGTGTAAGTTTGTGCAAATCTGTACTGAATTTTATTTTGAGTAAGCCGATATTTATTTTCAATGCAACAAGCATTTGCCCAAGGTCGTCGTGTATTTCGCGCGCCAATGCAATTTTTTCTTCTTCTCTTACACTCTGAATAAGTTCGGCAAACTCCCGTATTTGTTGTCTTGAATCAATAAGCTCTTCTTCGTTTCGTTTTCTTTCGGTAATGTCTTGAAGGGTAAAGCGCATTGACTTGATTGAACCATCTTCCTTGTATTTGGTTTTACCAACGGCATGTATCCATCGTGTTTCACCATCGGTTTGACGGATAATTTTCAAATCAACATCGAGATTCTTTCTGTTTGGGATAACTTCGAAAAGGAAGTATTTTTTTACGTATTCAAAGCTGTCTGGATGAATAACGTTTATCCAATTTTCAATTTTGTTTCCTTTTATAGCGTCGAACCCAATAATCTTATCGAGCATAGTTGAGCTTTCCCATGTCCCGTTTTCGAAATTGATAAAAGCATTACCAACTTTTGCAATTTGTTGTGCTGCCTCTAAGTATTCTTGTTCTTGTCTTAGTTTTTCCTCAATTTTGTAATGATAGCTTATGTCGGTTATAAAACTTAAATACTGTCCGTTAGGGATTTGTACAGAGTCTACTCTTACATGTTTCTTCTCTCCACCCTTAACGATTATTGTTATTTCGTCGGTTGCAAAACCAAACTTTTCAATCTTCTGAGCATGATTGTTATAGACATCCATGCTTTCGGTTGCAATAAGAGGGCTGTTGAGCGATAATTGTATTGAGTCGATAAAATAGCCTGTAAGTCTTGTTAGTGCATGGTTAGATTCAAGAATATTTCCCTCCCGGTCTGCAACAATTATTGCAACCGGTGAAAACTGTATGTAGCTTCTGAATTTATCTTCGTTGATGCGCAACATAGATTCCATTTCCAGTCTTTCAGAAATATCGCGTATAAAGCCCTCGATGAATTTAGGCTGCCCTTTTTCGTCGAACGAAAGTGTTGCACTGACAGATACAGGTAATTCAAAATTCCCATCGGTTTTTATATTCAGAAAATGATCACGTATTTTGTTTTTGGTAAGAATTTCTTTTAGTAAAGATGATTTTATGGTTGAAACATCAATGAATTCTGACAGATTTCTACCAATAATTCTTCGTAGAGGAGTAGAAGTAAAATGCTTGATGGACGGACTTACATCGATAATATTGAGATTCCAATCCACCTTGTAATACACATCGTTTACATTATTAAGAATTTGCTTGTATTTATTTTCATTTTCTTTGGCCTTCTCTTCTGCAATTTTAATGTCGGTGATATCCTGCAAAATACCAATTATGGTTTCTGCCTTGCCCAAACTGTTGCGTATAATTTTAGCCATGCATCTAACCCATCTTTCTTCTTTTGTGTTTTGTTTAATGATTTTAAAGCTCGTGCTATGTTCAGTTTGATTGCTGTTCAAATCATTGTGGAGCTGCTCAATAAAGGTGTTTTTGTAATCGGTAGCAATCAAGTCGAACCATTCTTTTTCCTGCTTCACACCAGGGTTGTCAATGCCAAGTATGTCAAATAATATCTCGTTTCCATACCATGTTTTTTCGTTGAGCATTGCAGTAAAGCTACCTAAGAACGCTATCTTTTGTGTTTTTTCAAGAAAATTCATCGCTTTTACTATTTCGTCACTGCTAACTTTTTCATTTGTAATCTCTTCCAATACAAATACAATTTCAACGATATTGTTTTTTTCATCGAATAAAGGCATGCCATCGAGTTTGATCCAAATGAGTGGAGAGTTATTTATTTTTATCCCAAACACACCATTTTCAAGAGGAATTCGTGTCTTGTTTATTTGATATACGGGGTAATCTTTTTTTGGAATCAGTTTTTCACTTTTGTCATACATCTCAAATTTCAACTCAACACTATTTTTATTAAGGATTTTATTTGTGTTAAATATATATTTTATTGCGGAGTTAAAATAGTTTATTTCGCCTAAAGGATTGCAAATTATTACTCCCTGATTGAAAGTATTGATGTATTTTTCGAATTTATCTTTAGCGCTTTTGTTAGCTTTATTCTCGCTGTCAGAGTTTTCTAAGTATAGGGTGTTCTTGTTGTTTAAAAAGTCATATCTTGCTTCCAAAATGGAGAAAGTTATTTTAAGCTTCTCTTTTGTGGTAATGGTATTTTTTGTATTATTGTTTTTTATCCAAACATCAAAATCGACGTCATTGCTAAGGGAAAATGCTCCCATATATACCCAGTCGTAGATTTGAAGCAATTTTCTAAGTGTGTTTGTTCGATTAGTTTTTACATTTGGAAGTGACTTGTTGTCGTCATATAAGTTTGTACATCCCGAGCAATCTTTAGACGTGGGTTGAATGTATTCAGGAGAAGGGCTTATTGTTCTTATTGCAACAAATATACCTGTGAGTTTGTATATTTTATTTAAGAGAGATGTTGTTTCTGTTTTTGAAAAACTTTTGTTCATTTTGCAATAGTATTCAGCGTTTACCTGTGATTATTTTTTTGCATATAATAACAGACTCCTCGATTCGAATAATGAAAGATTTTTTTGATTGTAATTTGATCCGGTAAAAATACCTGTTTTTTTGAAAAGATTTTTGTAGTTGTTTTTTTAGTTTTTATTGGAATTAAAATATTGATTAATAAAACGTTAAGTGTTCTGATTCTGCTTGTTAATAAAATATTGAATTGTAATGGTTTAGCTTGATCGAAAACGTTGATATAGATTATTGTAGAGATGTGTTTCGTAACTTTTAATTGCATATATTAACGTTTGTTATTGTGTTAGAATGTAGATAAAGAGACTTTTTTATGAACAAGACAACTTTTAAAAGTAATAAATTTTACTACTTTTAAACTTCGTAGCAATGTTAAGATACTATTGGATTTACAAAACAGACTAGGCTTTCGGGTAGATTTAGTCGTTAAATTTATTGTCAAAACAGAATGATATTTCTGTTTTAATTTGAAATGTATCTAAAAGGAAGGTGTAAGTTTAAGCAAAACAACAGCCCAAATGGTTGCTAAAATTATCATAATCAATATTTGCAGGATGACATGGGGGATGAACTTGTCGAAGTTGTTGATGTATTGTTTATAGTGCAGTTATTACGCGTAGTTGTTAACTGAGAGGCGACGAATGGTACTCATGTGGCATAGTTGCACGTCAAAATACAGCTTCAGCTTAGCCCAGTATGGTGCACCGGAGAACATGCAGTTCCGGTTTTTTCGCTTTTGATTTTGCGAAAATTGAGATGCATAATGAACAGCTCGGAAGATTATAGCCAAAGGGCGCTAATCAAAGTTTTTTTTAAAACTGTAAACACTGAAATGGCTGCAATTTTCCAGTAAAAAAACAAGTAGTGTTATTCATTGCTTTTATATTGATAGAGTTTAACATAAAAAAACGCCCGAAATTTAAAGAAATATCCGGGCGCTTTCCATTATCTGTCAGCTACTTTTACGCTTATTCCCTCGAAACTTTGCCAACCCGAGGTATCGGTTATGCGTATCATAAAGTGATAATCGCCTGTATCTACATTGGCGGGAATTGAAATAGTGCCGGTAGCCCAATATTCCCTGAGTTTTTCAGGAATTGGATATTCGTTGATAAAAAGCAGCGGGTTTACAGCATTTTTCACAGGATCCATTTCGCATTGTGTGGCCGAAGTGCTGTGCGTGTGATGATCGAAATTATGGTGCATTTCCACACTGAATGATCCTAATTCAATATTGTCGGTAAGCCTGATTTTAAAATCGAATGATTCGCCACGATAAACGGTTACACAGTTTTTGGGGAACGCATCATCTGCCGAAATATCAATTACTGGAACTTTCTCATCTTTTACGGCATCGTCGCAGGACGCAAAAAGCACCGCTGTAATGATTATAAGTATTGAATATATTTTTTTCATTAATTGAATATGTTGTTACAACTGAATTTTTACCGGATAACGAGCTGAGAAACCAACCTCGCCATCAATTGTTGGGGCCTTAACAAGTACAAAGTAATTGCCCGAACTCCATGTAATGCTTTTGGGTGTGATGTCGTTATCGGTGTGTGCGCCTACTACTAAACTTGCCGAGAAAGAGTAGGATTTAGGATCGACAAAATCGTGAAAGTGCAACAAAGTTATGGAGTTTGCTGCATTTACCTGAGCATCGGTAAGTCCAGCATCGGCTTTAACAAGACCAATATAGGCGCCTGACAAGTCCACCACATCTGTAATAATTCCTGAAATACTTATGGTTTGACCATTTGAAAAAATCTGACCATCTGTAGGCGCTGAGCTTATAGTTACCACAGGCAATTTTCCATCGGCAACTAGGTTTTCCAACGAAATTTCTGCTTCAATTTCGGTTGTGTTTCCTTCCATGTCTACAACAGAAAGGTGCAAATGATAATCACCGATTTCAGCATTCGCCGGAATCTCAACATGTTCGTGGAAAGATGTGTTTTTCACTCCGGCATATTTTCCGGTATAAGTAGAGTCAACCTCCCATTCTCCAGAATGATCAATTGCAGAGACAATTTTTTGTGCCGACACATGTTCTGCTTCTCCTTCGGGATGTATGGTAAGTATAATTTTTGCAATTTTCCCTTCGGCTAGTATGTTTGCTTCTACGTGCAAATCGGAACCTATATATGCTTTTTTCGAATTGTTGTATCCAATTTCCACATCGGATATCACAGGAGCTTTCAACTCGTTTTCACAAGAAATAAACGTAAACGAAAGCAGTACGAAAAATGTAAGTTTTTTTAAAAAGTTTTTCATCTGTTTTTAATTTAATTTTTAGTTGTCAAATGAAACCATATAGCAGTAAGCTGGCTCGTTCCATAAGATTTATTCTGTTATTGATTAATTATTTATACGATAAATAAATTTAGATATTTTAATTTCATTGTAACCGATAAATTATATGGAGGTGCTCGTAAATGACTGAATGTTACATTGTAAAACCCATTTTTATTTGTATTCTCAACCTTTGCTTCACAAATCAGAATATCAGACCTACGAACATTATAGTCATACACATCCGGAAAACCTGCAAAAAGGTTGAAATTACACATCAGGCAGTGTGAGTCACACGAGCCATCACTGTTTGTATTACAGCAACTTTCTGTGTGTTTTTGTGTGAAAAAATGCAATGGAAGTGACACGTTCAGTATCGATACTGAACCAAGCCATATCCAACCAAAAATAATGCTATGTATTCTGATTAATCTCATCCTTATTTCAGATTATAATCGGAAAAATGACTGTTACAATCAAATTTCGTCCCTGTCCGGGTACTTCAATCAGCCTGTAAAAGCTTGTATGATCATAATATCGCGTGTTCAATACATTGTTTAACAGTATATTGATTTTCAATGCTTGTTTGCCAATCAATACTTCGGTAGCTGCAGAAAGATTCCAAATGGCAAATGCGGGTGTTTTCTTTTCGGGTGGAACGATACTATTTTGAGCAGCAGTAAGTTTCAGTAAAGCTCCTATTTCTGTATTGCTGAAAACGCCTTTATTTTCAGGTTTGTAGCTTATCTCTATATTTGCATTCAACGGTGGCGAAAATGGCAGTGTGTAGCCTTTTTTTAAACCACTCAACTGAAGTGAGTAAATATATTCAGCATCAAGCGAAACCTGCATTTTTTTTGTAATATCGTAACGTACAACTATTTCGCCTCCTGTTCTGAAAACAGCACTCTGACTGTAAAAATAAATCTGTTGTGCTTCGTAGTATGATGCTGTGGGATTCAGGTAAATATAATTCGGAAAATAATTTACAAAAGGACTAATTCCGAGTTGCCATTTACTTTTTGTGAGTTCATATGCAAAGTCAAGCTGATACGATTCTTCCGCTTTAAGCGTGGAATCGCCCTTTTCGAATCGGTACATATGATAATTAATACCATTCGAAGCTGTTTCTTTGGCTGTAGGCATACGAAAACTCTTGCCTGCATTTATTTTCAGCGTACTACTTTTTGTTTTTCGGCTCAGTCCCGTTCCCCAGCTCAGATTTCCATAACCTCGCATCAGCGCCGAAGCGCGTTGCACATAGGCAAGGCTGCCATCAGCCTGAGGTGTTTTGTACCAATCGTAATAGGCTTCGGTTTGCAAAAAACCAAGATCGTAACGAATGCCGGCATTTAACAGCCATTTTTCGTTAAGCTGAATATTATCGTACACAAATGCTCCGGCATTCGCGGCGTTGAAATTCGGTAACATAAAACCCCAACCTCCCGACGTATTTTCCTGATAATCGGCGTTAATTCCTAGTGCAAGTTGATGAATACTATGTTTCGGAATCTCAAGTTTCAGATTTGCAGTATAGGTGTTTTTTTTGTACAAACGTTCAAGCGAATCGGGCGGAAGCGGCATATAACCATGCGCCACGCGTTCCGAAAATTCCTGTCGATAATTATTCTGAAATCCAAGGTCAATGTTCAGTTTATAATCTTTTATTATCAAAATACTATTGCTCAATATTTTAAAGTGATTTACCTGTTGCGAAGGCAAATCAATGTCGCGTGCCGACACATCATAATCTATTTGCGAATTTCTGATTTCGAGTCCGTGAGCGTTGGCAAAAAAACCACTTTTCGAAAAATTATCCGAAACACTTAAATGGGTAGAAAATACATCGTTTAGATAACCTAAAGTAACATTAGCACTACGATCGCGACCAGCAGTATTGCGTAATCTGTTATTTTTTAGCTTAATATTATACGTCATGTATGTGATGCTATCTGTTGGAATTCGGTAGTCGGAATAATCGGAATAGGAACCGTTTATTTTCAGGTAAAAATGATTGAATCGTTTGTAAAATTTTGCCGAAGCGCCAAGCAATTGATTATTGGTTTGTCCGTGAAGCAACACATCGCCGCCCGAGCTGTTTCGCACAGGAGTTGCAATTTGTTTCAAATCAATCACACCACCAATCGCATTTGCTCCGTACATAAGTGAAGCCGGGCCTTTTATCACCTCCACGCGTTCCACCGAAAATTGATCAATTTCCAGTCCATGATCGGCACCCCATTCCTGAGCTTCGTGTTTGATGCCGTTTTCGGCCACCGCCACACGATTAAAGCCAAGTCCGCGAATTACAGGCTTCGATTGGCCTGAGCCAATGTCCATAGAGCTTACGCCCGGCAAGCGGCTCAGATTTTGCATCAAACTTCCGGCTGTATTTTTTTGCAAAAATGCCTTATCTGCCACTTCGAGCGACAAAGTATTATCTGCCCTGTGGCTGTTTTGCTGATTGGCAGTCACCATTAGTTCGTCCAGCTGCTTGTTTTCTGGATGTAATTTAATGTTGATTTCTTTGTCCGAATTCAGATCAATTGTATCCACAACGGTGCTGTAACCCAAAAAAGAGCATTTGATTACATAGGTGTTTTTTTCTAAATCATAAAAGCTGAAAGCGCCATGTCGGTCGGTACTTGTACCTTTCTGTGTATCCATAACCTGCACTGTGGCACCCGCAAGTGGATGATTGAACTCATCGGTAACCAAACCCGAAAGTTTATAAGTTGTTTGGGTTGCAGCTTTGGTGATAGGAACTATAGAAACGAAAAAAACAAATAAAATTTTGATTTTCAATGATTGCATTTTTCGCATTTTCCTTTAATGATGATGTCGCTATCGGCCGACACAAAACCTTCGGGCAAGCAAAATTCAGGAATTTTTATTTCCTGTAAACACACTACTGACTGACATTTTTCGCAATAAAAATGAGCATGATTGTTTTTATGTACATTGTGGTCGTGTGCGCTTTCGCAGCAGTTTAAACCGTAGCGAATCAGTGTGTTGTCCACAACAATTTTATGAATAATGCCTGCCGCCGATAAGGTGTGGATATTGCGGTAAAAGGTAATTCGGTCATACGATTCGAGCATTAGCTCCTTAATTTCATTTTCAGAAAGCGGACAACATTTATCTTGTAAAGCCTTGATTATGGCTATTCTTCCTGCTGTTTTTTTTATATTGTGATGTCTTAAAACGTCAGTTGCATTCATTGTATTTGTAATAATTATTCAAATGAAACAATGTTGCAAAAGTAATAATTGATTTTAAATCCACAAAAATATTCAGGACAAAATTTGAAAAAACGGTTTTCGGAAAGCTATAATAATGCGTTAATGTGAGCTAATTATATGTATATCAAAATTATGATGTGTTTAGTTTTTTTTTATGATTATGAGTTGAATCGGGTTGAGTTTGTGAGAAAATCTCTTATATTTGCAAAGTCAATTTTTTTTAAAACTAAAACTATGCCTGTAGCGCGTTTCGGAGTATCGCTCGAAAACGATTTGTTGGAAGCCCTGGATGCTTATGTTCTGGAGAATAAATTCCCGAACAGATCGCAAGCCATACGTCAACTTATCGAAAAAAATTTGGTTGAAAAAAAATGGAAATGCAATAATATTGTCGCTGGAGCTATTATTCTCAGGTATCATTTTCATAAAACGGATATTGCAGCACGACTGGCCGAAATAAAAAAGAATGAGACTGAGCTAATTCTTTCTACTCAGAGTTTTTATATCACAGCCGATAAAATTCTTGAAGTTGTGGCGGTGAAAGGTCAATCGAATCGACTGACTGATTTTGCCGATAAATTAATTGGTGTAAAAGGTATAGAACACGGTAAGTTGATAATGAGCAAAGTAGATTAATTTTTTTTGCTTTACCAGTAACACGAAAAATGTAAATAATAACACGAAATAATAAGATAAAATGAAGAAAATTCAATTTCTGTTGGCAATGGTTATAATGGGGATACAACTGTCGGCACAAACAACAACAAAAGACTCTGTACAGTTAGATGAAGTCGTTGTTACAGGTTCTAAAGTAGAGATTTCCAGAAAAGTGGTGCCACTTTCGGTTTCTCAAATATCAAAACAGGAAATTGAAAATTCAGGACAGATAAATATACTTACAGCATTAAACAATTATGCTCCGGGTATTTTTGTAACACAACGTAATATCCTGGGCTTTGGAGTATCAACTGGAGGTTCGGGAGGAATTACACTGCGTGGAATTGGAGGTTCGCCGAATACCGAAGTTTTGGTTCTGATTGATGGCCATCCTCAATATCAAGGTATTTTTGGTCATCCGCTCCCGGATGCTTACGTGGCTTCAGATGTAGCCAAAGTAGAAATTATTCGTGGACCGGGTTCTTTCTTGTATGGCTCGAACGCAATGGGCGGTGTCATCAACATCATTACACGGAAAAATGAGAAAGAAGGTATCAGTGGAAGTGTTGGAGGTGCATACGGCATGTACAATACACAAAAATACTATGGTGCTATTGGTTATAAGAAAAAAAAAGTCAGTATTTTAGCTTCGGCTAATCACGACTACACCGATGGAACTCGTGCCAATACCGATTTCTCGATTATAAATGGACTTGTAAAAGCAGGTTATACTTTTGATGAGCATCTTCATCTTACCATCGATGCCAATGTTGCCAAATTCAATGCCAACGATAACGGGCCGATTCATAAACCGGCATCATTTAATATCGATATTTTAAGAGGAAAAGCATCGGCTACGCTCGAGAATAAATTTGATAATCTGCAGGGTGCGTTTAAGGTGTATCGAAATTTTGGTGAACATACACTTTCTGACGGTTTTCATTCAACCGATCGTAACAGTGGCGCTATGTTGTATCAAACCTACAAATTTGCCACAGGTACATTGGTTACAGGTGGTGTTGATTTTAAGCAGTATGGTGGCATTGTAAATCAGACAAAATATAAAGATTCACTACTAACAGTCAATGAACTGGCTGTGTATGTTTATGCGCAACAAACTATGTTCGAAAAGCTTACGCTTAGTGCTGGGTTGCGTCTGGAGAATAATTCAGAATATGGAAAAGAGTTGGTGCCTATGGGAGGGATTTCCTACTATCCAACGGAAAACACAACATTCAAATTCAATGCATCGAAAGGATTTCGTAATCCGACGGTAATGGAGCTTTATCTATATGCTCCAAATGCTGATTTATTGCCGGAGAGAATGATGAACTACGAATTAAGTTGGCTACAGACTTTCCTGAACCGCCGATTAAATATTGAGCTAACGGCTTATAAAGTGAAGGGGAACAATATAATTCAGGTGGTGGGTCAGTATCCAAATGCAAAACGCCAGAATGTGGGGACATTTAACAACCAGGGTGTTGAATTTTCGGCCCGATTCAATGTGGATAAAAACATAATGCTTCATGCTAATTATAGCTACCTTGATTTGTCGACAGCTGTTTTGGCAGCTCCACGTCAACAATTAAATCTTGGTATTAATCTAACCCATAAAATATGGAATGTCAATATGAATGCTCAGTATATCGAAAAACTTTACACCTCTGTTATGCCCAGGGTTATTCAGGGTGATTATCTACTCCTGAATGCTCGCCTAACCTGTAGCCCTGTAAAAAATCTGCAATTATTTATTGTTGAGAATAATTTATTAAACCAAACTTATGAGATCAATTACGGTTATCCGATGCCGGGTTTCAATTTTAATGGCGGTATCAATTATAAATTCTGAAAAAGAAATTCTGTTTGTCTTTGGCAAAAATACGCAAAGCTAAAAATAGCAGATTGATTTTAGTTATAAAAAGTGAAGGTTCAAAAAAATGAATATGTATCTTTGTGCTAAATTTGAGAAACTCAAAATGGATAAAATTAATTTCAAACATATTACACCCATTCAGCTGCGGTTTAATGATTTCGATGCATTAGGGCATGTCAACAATTCTGTTTATTTTTCGTTCTACGACTTGGGAAAAACCTCCTATTTTGCTGATGTACTCTCCAAAACAGAAGTCGGTACAGAGGTTGGGGTGGTCATCGGGCACATCGAAGTAAGTTTTTTGCTACCGGTATATCCGGGCGAAAATGTGGCGGTACAAACGGCAGTGGTTGAAATAGGCAATAAAAGTTTTAAGTTGTTGCAGCATTTGGTTGATCTTGATACCAACGAAGTAAAATGCATTTGTACTACTGTAATGGTTTGTTTCGATGCTAAAACAAAAACCACACGTCCCCTTGCAGATGAATGGCGCCAGGCGATGGCTGATTTTGAAATGAATCCCGAATTGAATAAAATTAGTAGCCACTAACTCCGTTTTAGTGTTATCTCTGTAAAAAAAACGAGCTGTCCGAAATTATCGAACAGCTCGTTAATATATTGCCAAAAAGTCTTTTATCTTTACTCTTTGTTCTTTTGCTCTGAATTACAATTGTGGACCTGAAGGAATCAATGCTTTAGCATCTTCGTTGTCACAATATTGTTCAAAGTTCTTGATGTATTTAGCAGCAAGTGATTTTGCTTTAGTTTCCCATTCAGCCACATCAGCATAAGTATCACGTGGATCCAAAATGTTTGAATCTACATTGTTCAATGCAGTTGGAGCAACAAGGTTCAAAACTGGAATATGTACTGTTGGAGCACTTTCGATAGAACCGTCAATGATTGCATCAATGATAGCACGGGTGTTTTTCAACGAAATACGTTTTCCTGTTCCGTTCCATCCGGTGTTTACCAAATAAACTTTAGCGTTGTGTTCTTTAGCTTTGCCAATCAATGTCTTAGCATACATTGTTGGGTGCAAAGTCAAGAAAGCTTCACCAAATGCTGGAGAAAAAGAAGGAACCGGTTCAGTGATACCACGTTCTGTTCCGGCTAATTTTGAAGTAAAGCCTGAGAGGAAGTGATATTGAGCTGATTTTTCGTCCAAAATAGATACCGGAGGCAATACACCAAATGCATCAGCCGACAGGTAAATAATTTTCTTAGCGTGTCCTGCACGTGAAGGAGATACGATTTTGTTGATATGATAGATTGGATAAGAAACGCGGGTGTTTTCTGTCTTAGAAGCAGCAGCAGTATAGTCTGGCGTTCCATCAGGCAAAACAGTTACGTTTTCCAATAAAGCATCACGACGGATAGCTCTCCAAATGTCCGGTTCTTTGTCTTTTTCAAGATCAATAACTTTTGCATAGCAACCACCTTCGTAGTTGAATACGCCATGATCATCCCAACCATGTTCGTCATCACCAATCAGGTAACGTTTTGGGTCAGCCGAAAGAGTAGTTTTACCAGTTCCTGAAAGTCCGAAGAAAATAGCTACGTCACCTTCAGCACCTACGTTAGCCGAGCAGTGCATTGAAGCGATACCTTTCAATGGCATGTAGTAGTTTTGCAAAGCGAAAATACCTTTTTTCATTTCGCCACCGTACCATGTACCACCGATAACCTGCATTTTTTCAGTAAGGTTGAACAAAGTAAATACTTCAGAGTTCAATCCCTGTTCTTTCCAGTTAGGGTTGGTAGTTTTCGAACCATTCAAACATACGAAATCAGGTTCGCCGTAGTTAGCCAGTTCGTAGTGCGAAGGACGGATAAACATGTTGGTCACAAAGTGAGCCTGCCATGCTACTTCCATAACGAAACGTACTTTCAGACGAGTATCTTCGTTAGTTCCGCAGAATGTGTCAACAACATACAATTTTTTAGCGGTTGAAAGTTGTTTTGTAACAAGGTCTTTACAGTGTGCAAAAACTTCGGGAGTTGTTGGACGGTTGATAGTGCCATCCCACCATAGATGCTCATCGGTAACAGCATCTTTTACAAAAAATTTGTCTTTAGGAGAACGTCCGGTGAATTTGCCTGTATCAACAGAAACTGCACCTGTAGTGGTTAATACTCCTTTTTCAAAGCCTTCGTTTGCAGGATCAATCTCTGCCTGAAACAATTCTTCGTAAGTTGGGTTGTGTAGGATTTCGATGTCACCCGAAATGCCGTACTTGCTTAAATCCAAATTTGCCATTTTTTTTTGTTTAAAATTGAATATATTGTTTATTATCTCTTCTTTCGTTAGGCTTTTTAAGCGCTACAAAAGTACAACAATTTTTGGTAGTACGAAACTAATTAAGGAAATTTTTCTTTAATTATATTTGGTAAATCAACTGCTGAGCGTGAAACTTTTTTGACCGATCATAAAAATATAACAATAGTGTTACAATTCATGTGATAGCGAACGCAGGAAGCAAAAACTTTCACTGTTCTGAGCATTTTGGTTGCTTTTTTTGTTAGCATATTAATTAGAGAAAAATTTCTGTAATTAACCTTCTATTTGCAAGGTTATTCAAAATTTATTTGGTAATTTTGCGGGCAATTAAGAGTGTGCTGCTTTAAGCACAAACTGAGGAGTTTATGAAGTCAACAAATTATTAAAATACAGACAGTTGGTGTGTTATTATCAGCTGTCGACAAACCCCAAAAAACGAATTAAATGTATAAGTTTGTAACTGCCGAAGAGGCTGCAAGTTATGTAAACAATGGCGACATTGTAGGTTTCAGTGGTTTCACACCAGCTGGTTGTCCGAAAGAAGTGCCAACGGCTATCGCCAAGCGTGCCGAAGCATTTCATGCCGAAGGGAAAGAGTTTAAAATCGGAATGTACACAGGTGCATCTACCGGCGATTCGCTCGATGGTGCTTTGGCGCGTGCTAACGCCATTCTGTTTCGTACACCTTATCAATCGAACAAAGATTTACGTTCGGCTCTGAATGATGAACGTGCCCCTTATTTCGATATGCACTTGTCATCTCTTGCTCCGCATTTGCGTTTTGGATTTATGCCAAAACCAAAATTTGCGATCATCGAAGTTTGTGAAATTACCGAAGATGGCGAACTGATACCTACTTCAGGTGTTGGTATTTCTCCTACAATAGCCAATTTGGCCGATTTTATTATTGTTGAACTAAACCACAATCATCCAAAAGAGCTTCGTGGTTTTCATGACATTTTCGAACCTAAAGATCCTCCTCACCGTTTACCTTTAACGTTGATGACACCATCTGATCGTATGGGAGTGCCATACATCAAGGTGGATCCTAAAAAAATCCTTTGTGTGGTCGAAACTTATCGCGATGATGAAGTAGGTGGATTTACACCAACCGACGAGGTAACAGATAAGATCGGTCAGAATGTGGCCAATTTCCTTGCCAGCGAAATTAAATCGGGACGTATTCCGAAGGAATTTCTTCCTATTCAATCGGGCGTGGGAAACATTGCTAATGCAGTAATGGCCTCGTTGGGAACAAATCCTGAAATTCCATCTTTCGAAATGTACACTGAAGTGATTCAGGATTCGGTGATTGAATTGCTGCGTAACGGAAAGATTCGCTTTGCGAGCGGTTGTTCACTTACAATTACGACTCCTATTCTGAAAAGTATTTATTCTGATTTGGAATTTTTCCGCGATAAAATAGTTTTGCGTCCGCAGGAGATGTCAAATAGTCCTGAGCTTGCCCGCAGATTGGGATTAATCACCATCAATACTGCTTTGGAGGCCGATATTTTTGGTAATGTGAACAGTACACACGTGATGGGTTCGAAGATGATGAACGGAATTGGTGGCTCGGCTGATTTTACGCGCAGCGCCTACATTTCAATTTTCACTACTCCTTCCACCGCTAAGAAAGGAAATATCAGTTCTATCGTTCCAATGGTAAGCCATGTGGATCAGAACGAACATTCGGTAAACATATTAATTACTGAGCATGGTGTGGCCGATTTACGTGGTAAATCCCCTATTCAGCGTGCCGAAGAAATCATTGAAAATTGTGTAGCGCCCGAATACAAACAAATGTTACGTGATTATCTGGCTCTTTCCGGCCCTTGCCATACGCCAACCGACTTGCATGCTTGTTTTGGTATGCATACACAGTTTATGAAAACAGGAAGTATGTTAGGTACTGATTGGGAAGTGTATACAGAAAAATAAGTGTAAATTTTCCGACGGGCTTTTGCTTTTGGGACGAAATTTATAAAAAAAAGCTGCAACAATTTGATTAAAAATTGTTGCAGCTTTTTTATTTAGCTCTTTATTGATATTTATTGTTTTTTCAGGACTAAAGCGGTGCGCGCCGGAATGTATAGCTTTAACCATTCTTTTTTAGAAGGGTCTTTTGGTTCAGGTAAAGTGATGTGCTTAACGCCTTCGTCGATAAGGTCGAAACCTCCATACAATGATTCATCGGTGTTGAGCACAATTTTATAAGTGCCTTTATTTGCCAAAATACCATAATCGCTGAATGATTTCACGCCATTAAAGTTAAAAACAAAAATCAGATTACCTCGCTGATAAGCTAATACTTTATCTCCTTCATTGTCCCATAGTTTTTCAATGTTCAACTGATTGAACTGATGTACCGATTTTAAGAGCGATATCATGGCCTGATCAAACTCGCCCAGTGCGTTGTACAATAGATCTTTATTATCTACAAGATTCCATTGTCGACGGGCATATTTGTGCGACCAACCATTGCCTTCTCTTGGAAAATCAATCCATTCGGGATGACCGAATTCATTTCCCATAAAGTTAAGATAACCGCCATTTATAGTGCTGGCAGTAATCAGGCGAATCATTTTGTGCAAAGCAATACCGCGATCGACCCTGAATGTATTGTCGCCGCGTTGCATATGCCAGTACATTTCGGAGTCAATTAGACGGAAAATAATCGTTTTATCGCCCACCAATGCCTGATCGTGACTCTCGGCATAGCTGATTGTTTTTTCGTCGGCACGTCGGTTGGTGAGTTCCCATAGTATGTGGCCGGGTCTCCAGTCTTCGTCTTTTATTTCTTTGATTAATTTTATCCAGAAATCAGGAATTCCCATGGCCATGCGATAGTCGAAACCGATTCCCCCATCTTCAACTTTTGAAGCCAATCCGGGCATTCCACTCACTTCTTCAGCGATTGTAATGGCATTTGGTTTAACATCATGTATCAGTTTGTTGGCGAGTGTGAGGTAACAAATGGCATCACCATCCTGGTTCATGTTATAATAAGATGAGTAACCGCTGAAATCTTCGCCAAGTCCGTGGCTTCTGTAAAGCATGGACGTAACGCCATCGAAACGGTATCCATCGAACTTATATTCTTCGAGCCAGAATTTGCAATTGGATAGTAAGAAGTGAAGCACTGCCGGTTTTGCATAATCGAAGCAAAGCGAATCCCAGGCCGGGTGTTCGCGGCGTGAACCACCGTGAAAGTATTGATATGGAGTTCCATCGAACCGACCAAGTCCTTCCACTTCGTTGCGAACGGCGTGCGAGTGAACGATGTCCATTATCACAGCTATTCCCATTCCATGTGCATCGTCTATCAGGTGTTTCAGTTCTTCGGGAGTACCAAACCGTGAGGAAGCTGCAAAAAAACTGGATACGTGGTAGCCGAACGAGCCGTAATAGGGATGTTCCTGAATGGCCATAATCTGTATGCAGTTATAACCTTCTTTGGCGATACGGGGCAGAACGGAGGTTCGGAATTCCTCGTAAGTGGCCACTTTTTCCTCTTTCCCGGACATTCCTATATGACATTCGTAAATGAGTAAAGGCTCGGTTTGCGGAGTGAATTTTTTAGTTTTAAATTTATACTGCTGAATCGGATTCCAAACCTGAGCACTGAAAATCTTTGTTTGCTCATCCTGAACAACCCTGCGCGCCCATGCCGGAATACGTTCGCCGCTACCACCTTCCCATTCGATAAGTAGTTTGTATAGCTGTGTGTGCGCCATTGCATAATCGGGCAAATGGACTTCCCAGATGCCGTTGAGCATCTTTTTTAGTTGATAGTCGGGATGTCGTTGCCAATTATTAAAATCGCCAATCAGAAAAATGGCAGTTGCATTTGGCGCCCATTCGCGAAAAACCCATCCATCGGTTTGACGATGAAGGCCAAAATACAAGTAACCTGTAGCAAAGTCGGACAGCGACTGGTTGTCGCCGGTAAGCTTTTTCTCCATTTTATTAAAATACTCGTACCGCCCGTAAATAGCATCTGCAAAAGGTACAAGATATGGATCGGATTTAATAATCGGCAGAATATTCATAAACTCTTATTTATAAAAATGTTATTCAAAAAGATACAACTCACTCTCGTTTTGGGAAATTAAAGGAACAATTCAATTTGATGTTTTTTTATACCCGCAATTTTACGATAATTTTTTTATAAGTTGCTTCACCAATACCCGGTTGATGACCATCTTCGGGGAAAAAAATTGCAAATTCGAAAGGCTGTACCTTGATCAGGTTGCTGGCTGCATCTTCAAAAAAAGTGATATCTTTTTCTGCGTTGTAAGGTCCCATTGGGCTTTCGAGCTGATCTGCCGATTTCCAACCCATTGTTTCTACTGCGCCAAGTGGTATTTGTATATCAATAAACTGTTGGTGAGTTTCCATTCGGGCCAGTTCGATGGGTTTTCCGGTAATTTCAACCACATTTACAACCACATCTGTTCCTTCGAGTTCGGTTTTTCCAGGAGGAAGCGATAACAAGTCGGCGCTCTTAAGAAAATCAAACGCCACTTTGAAGCGGGGATGTACCATTTCGTATTTGGTACAGTTTTTTAAGGTATCAAGTATCATATTTCTTTGTTAAGTTTTTAAATAACTTCATCTACTGTGTAGTTGAGAAACTTGTTGAGAGGATAGCCTGCACGGGCAATTTGAGCCAATTGCAACACAAAGTCAGATGCGTTCAAAATTTTATCATCCAGCTTGTATTCAACCATGTAATGTTTCAACTTCAACAGTTCGGCGTCGGGAAAATCGCGTGGAAATCCGGCAGGAACATTTTTCAGTTTATCTTCTTCGAAAAATGTTTTGAAATAGGTGTTGAAGCCGGCTTCATTGCGGATTTCGTTCAGTTCGTCGATGTTATCGCATACACTCTGACGCAATGCTTTGAGTATGTTGGGTGGAGGACACCATACGCCTACAGCAATAAAACTGCCGGCCGGATCAAGGTGTAAATAATAACCTCCACGCTGGCTTTTTCTACCACCGGCGGAAGCAATGTATACTCCAAAATGGGTTTTATAGGGTGTTTTGTCTGTAGAAAAACGTATATCGCGGTAGATTCTGAAAACACAATCTTTTACATCTACATTTTTGATATCATTGTCGAAAATTGAAATCTCGGAGATGAGTAAACGACTGATTTCTTCGAACTTTGATTTGACTTTCTCGTAACGGCTCTTGTTCTGGGCAAACCATTCCCGATTGTTGTTTTCGTTTAATTCTTTCAGAAAATTGATTATATCTTCAGTATGCATAAGCTTTTCGGTTTTGCGTCTGACAAATATAAGCTAAAATTCAGATAAAAACAGTTTAGTTTCTATATTTTTTTTAAGGTCAATGATTTTTGAGTAAAAATGATTACTTTTGCACTTCGAAATATATTTGCAAAAGCTTAAAAATGAATATGTAAACAATTGAGAAATAGATTGCTTACAGTCACAAATACTGAATTTGAAAATGAAAAGCAAGATAAATGAGTTGCTCGAAGAGGTGAACCGAATGGCTGCCGCCAACGCCGACGAACTGGAAGCGTTGCGAATCAAATACCTGAGTAAAAAAGGACAGATTTCCGAACTCTTCAACGATTTTCGCAATGTGGCCAACGAAGAAAAACGTGAGGTTGGATTGCTTCTTAATGAGTTGAAAAACACCGCACAGGATAAAATAAACGAACTAAAAGAATCATTCGTTAATGCAGTGGACACATCTAATAAAACAGATTTGACCCGAAGTGCCGACCCTTTTAAACTGGGAACCCGTCATCCGCTATCGCTTACTAAAAACGAAATTATCGATATTTTTGCCCGTATAGGTTTTACTATTGCAGAAGGCCCTGAAAT
>Ga0209373_10000693_pt1 | contig 48789 bp, 62 predicted proteins | sample Higcelweek5metaG_FD_187173 | JGI IMG/M metagenome (GOLD analysis project Ga0209373, IMG submission 187173) | Freshwater pond sediment microbial communities from the University of Edinburgh, under environmental carbon perturbations - High... | ecosystem: Environmental > Aquatic > Freshwater >... | reverse complement strand
CCGATCAGCACTACTTGCACGTTGTCTTTTTTTTGATCCATATCATGTTGCATTTTATTTCAGGACGCTCCCTGGAAATCCGGGATTGCCGTTTATGAAATCACTTATGCTGACACTGCCTTTTCCTTCCAATTGAACTTCTTCCAATATGATGGATCCCTTTCCGGTCTTGACAGCAATCCGTCCATTTTCAGTCTTCACGACTTCTCCTTCGAAATGCATATCCTGGAAATCGATATCTCCGAGCGATATCTTATTGAGTTTCAGCCTCATATTCGTTCCGTTCCTTTCCCAGAAAGCGAATATGCCAGGCCAAGGATAAAGAGCCCTGAAACGATCATATATCGATTCAGCGTCTTCAGCCCAGATTATATGCCCATCGCTTCTTTCGATGAGTTGGCAAAGAGTCGCTCTGGAACCGTCCTGGGGATGCGATTCGATCTTCCTTTCCGCCCAGAGCGGTATGGTTTTCAAAAGCAGCTCGGATGAAACAGCAGCCATCCTTCTTAGAAGTTCCGAGTATGTCTCATCAGCGCCTATTACGATTTCTTCTTGAGCGATAATCTCCCCGGTATCGACACCCTGATCCATGAGCATTATGGTCGTTCCGGTTGTTGCCTTGCCGTCCAATATGGCATTCTGAATAGGCGAAGGACCGCGATAAAGAGGAAGAAGCGAAGGATGCACGTTCAAAGCTCCGAATCCAGGAATTTCCAAAACGGACATCGGCAGGATTTTCCCATAGGCAGCAACGATGATGAGGTCGGGCTTCTGATCGCCAAGTTCTTTTATCGCAGCATCATCGAATTTCTTCGGATCGAACACTTTTATGCTGTTTTTTTCCGCGACTGATTTGACTGAAATTTCCTGCAAGTCTTTTTTTTTGCCATCTTCTTTTCCAAGATTGGTATAAACGGATACTATATTGTATTTTTCTCCGACAAGACGTTCGAGAATGATTGCAGCAAAAGACGATGTGCCCATGAAGACGGTCCTGAGGCCGATGGCTTTTTTTGTTTGCATGATTTCAGCTGGATTATCCTGATTATTTTTTTGTTTTTTGACTATTTCCTGTCTATGAAAAGCGTTCCGTCAAGATGGTCGATTTCATGTTGAAGAGCTCTGGCGAACATGCCTTCAGCCTCTATTTCTATTTTTTCGCCCTCTTTCGTTTCAGCATGCACTTTGACCTTCTTCGATCTCTTGATCGGTATGAATTCGCCAGGAAAGGAAAGACATCCCTCTTCCATGATTTCTTTCCTGAGCGATTTGGAAACTATCTCCGGATTTATCAATATGAAAGTCTTGCTTTCAATCTTGATAACGCAAAGGCGCAGGTTTTCTCCGACCTGGGGAGCGGCAAGCCCGAGCCCGTTATTGGCTTCCAGCGTGTCCAGCATGTCGAAAATAAGTTTCTTTATCTTCGGATCAGTCGGGTCCTTTATTTTCTTATTCTTTTTCCGGAGGATCGGATCCGGATAGGTTATTATTGGCAAATCCATAATTGTTCGTGAGATTCTTTATCGATGCTCAGATGAGCGATATGGGATCGACATCGATGATCCATCCGCTAGGGAGCGCTCCAAGCGTTCTTTTGAGCGCCTCTGGCATTTCCTTTTCGAATTTTATTATTATCTGGCTCCTGAATCGTCCGCGCACTTTCGGCACGAAGCTTTCCTGAGACTCAGAAACCCTGATGCCTTCGATTTCAAGGAGAATATCTGCGACTCTTTTCGCTTCATTCGAAGCCTTCTCCCGTTTGTAGTCCTGGAAAACAAGCTTTACGATGCGACCGAACGGGGGAAGATTGAGCGGTTTCCTTTCGGAAAGCTCTTTTTCATGGAAAGCCTCGACGTTCTTTTCGGCCACCCACCTGAGAAGCCTGTTCTCGGGATGATAGGTTTGGATGATCACGCGCCCCGGATATTTCGCCCCTGGCCGCGACGTGCGCCCAGCCACTTGCATGAGGGTGTCAAAAGCCTTTTCTTCTGCCGAAAAATCGGGCAATGTCAGCATATTGTCTGCGTCTATAATACCAATTAAAGCGACATTCGGCAAATCCCAGCCCTTGGAAATCATTTGCGTTCCGATCATAATGTCCGCTTCGTGATTTGAAAATTTCCGATAAGCTTCTTCATGGGCATCTTTGCCTTTCATTTCCTGCGTGTCCGCGCGCAGGATGCGGGCACCCGGAAAGAATTCCCTGATTTCCTTTTCCACTTTCTGTGTTCCCAATCCCACGTTTTTGAAAACTATTCCTTTGCACTTGGAGCATTTCGGGGTGATGGAACTTTTGTAGCTGCAATGAAGGCAGCGATATTCCCCGGAATTCTCATATACCAGCGCCCGGTCGCATTCGGGACATTTGAGAACTGTTTTGCAAGACACGCAGACCGAGAAATTGCTCATCCCTTGGCGGTTGATGAAAAGAATGGTTTGCAGTCCATATTTGAGAGCATATCCGATTTCCGATCGGAGCGTTTTTGAAATGGAAGAGAACGTCGGCGATTGCTGCTTTTGATAGCCATATGATTTGTTCTGCCACCTTTCACGGCGCATATCGACAAGCTCCGTGGTCGTTTTCACTGCCTGGGATTTCAAGCCTGGGATTTCAAGCTCCGGAAGCGTCAGAAGTTCGATCTCCTTGTTTTTGGCCGAATGATATGAAACGACACTCGGCGTTGCCGAGCCGAACACGATCTTGCAGCCATGAATCCGGGCGATTTCCATGGCAACGGTCCTGGCGTCATAGCGAGGATTCATGTCCCATTGCTTGAAGGAAATATCCTGCTCTTCATCAATAACGACAAGTTTCAATTTCTTGAATGGAGCAAAGACTGTCATCCTGGTTCCGATGATTATTTTCGCCTCGCCGGATTTTATGCGCTTCCAATTCTCATATAGTTTCCCTTTGGCGATGTTGCTGCTGAGGACAACGATCTCGTCCTGATTGAAATATGCTCCATAGCGCTCCAGAGCTTGAGGCGTCAACGTTTTTTCCGGAAGAAGGATCAGGAATTGGCTGTTTTCATCCTTCTCGCAAAGTTTCAGTATGGAATGGATATATACCTCAGTCTTTCCGGATCCCGAAGGTCCGAACAGGAGATATCCTTTGCCTTTTTCCCTGTCCGTGATTTTTGAAACGGCAAGTTTCTGCTCTTTCGTGAGTTTCATTTCCGGCTTTTCGGTTTTCTCATTCTTCTTTTCCTTGCTTCTGCTTTTGGATATTTTCGGCACGAAATTCTTCATGACGATTCCAAGAGGGGAAATATAGTAGTCAGAAATGAATCCTGCCAATTCCATTTGCTCTTGCGTCAGAAAATCTTTTTCAATGACTTTCTCGATCCTTTTGAGATCCATCCCGCCGGCACGCTCGAAATCATTTTTGCTTCGGGTGACAACCCCTTCGATCTTCCGTCCGGAAAAAGGAATTTCGACAAGAGTTCCGGGTGACAGTTTCTCACTGTGGAGATAGAAAAAAGACTGATCGCGCGTGAGCGATATTCTCGTGAGAGGGACGACGGAGATGATGAATTTGTCAGTCATACTGTCATTTTACTACAGAAGACCGCCTGAAGCGAAGCTCTCCGATTGGAATTGCCAAAGAGCCTTTTTCAGGCTAGAATAATGGATATGAAACGAAAAATATTCCTAAGCATCAATATCCCGCCGGCAGTCCAAAGAAGGATTGTTTCCAAGGCCGAAAAATGGCACGATTTGCCCGTAAAATGGACAAAGGAGGCCAATATGCACGTGTTCTTGTTTTCACTCGGCCACATAGAGACTGAGCTTCTTCCGGAAATATGCGAGAAAGTCCGCGAAGCGGTTGAGGACAAGGAAATGTTCGATCTTGAATTCGAGGGACTCGAACTCGCACCTGACGTCGAAGCGCCACAATATTTTCGGATTATCGGAAAGGCGAGCGAAGAACTCAGGGATCTTCATGAAGAAATAGAAAAATCTCTTGGGATATTCTCAGCCCCTAAGAAAGCTTTCCGTCCGCACATCATTGTCGGAAGAGTAAGGAGCAACAAGTGGGAAGAACTCGAAGAAAAACCTCAAATAAGTGAGAAGTTTTCTATGAATATTTCCGTTGAATCAGTCGATGTCATGGCGAGCGACTTCGGAGAAGGGGAGTCGGAATATGCCCTGGTCGAAAGTTGCCCATTGAAATAAGATGGATATCCTAGGCGTAAGGATCGACAATTTAACCAAAAAAGAAATTCTGGAAAGGATAGTTTCTTTTTTGGATGAAGAAAAATTCCATCAGATCGCAACTGTCAACCCGGAGTTCATACTTGAAGCGAAGAGGAACGAAGCTTCGCGGGAAGTCCTCAACTCCTGCGACCTGAACATCGCCGACGGATTCGGAATTTCCTACGCATTCTTGAGATTCGGGAAAAAATTAAAAGCGAGGGTTCCCGGGGCTGACCTTGTCCATGAAATCCTTTGGATAGCAAATGAGAAAAATCTTGGCATATTTTTAGCCATAAACAAAAACGGGCTTAGCAAGTTCCAGGAAATCAAGGACGTGATCCTGGAAAAATATCCAAATGTAGCCGTCTTCGGGGAAGATTTGGACAAAAACGACACGGAATATAAACTGCAAGATGACAACTGCCGCATACTGCTTTGCAACTTCGGACACCCGCATCAGGAAGCCTTCATAAATCGCCAGAAATGTGCTAATATTAGACTTGCGATAGGAGTGGGAGGCACCTTCGATTATATGACCGAAAAAGTGAAACGTGCCCCGTTTTTCATGCGCCGCATAGGATTGGAATGGCTGTTTCGACTAATCCAACAACCAAAAAGAATCGACAGGATATTAAAAGCCGTAATCGTTTTTCCGATAAAAATAGTTTTGAATAAATGATATGAAAAAGGGAGTAGACTATATCGGAGTCGGCTGCGGAGCTATGATATTCAATTCGGACGGGAAAGTATTTTTGGCGAAAAGAGGGAGAAACGCAAGAAATGAATCTGGAAAATGGGACTTTCCCGGAGGAGGAGTGGAATTCGGGGAAAAATGCGAAGACGCACTGAAAAGGGAAATCAAGGAGGAATACGATATTGAAATAGAAACCATCGAACTTCTTGACGTTGTGAATCATATACTGGTCGAGGAAAAACAGCACTGGGTTTCCCCGACATACATAGCAAGAATAGTTTCCGGAACGCCGAAGATAATGGAACCGGACAAATGCGAAGAAATAAAGTGGGTGGAATTGAAAGACGTCAATTCTCATCCGCTAACCATGACCAGTCAATCGGATATAGAAAAATATACTGAGAAATACGGGTTCAATCCTCCTAATATCAAAGCGGATCAAATATGACATTCGAGGAACTGAAAAATTTTTTAGAGACAGAGCAAGAAAGATTGGATAAGAAGTTTTTCATTCCTGATTTTGAGAAAGTAGTTTTTGCCAGGATGACGAAATTGTCCGAAGAACAAGGAGAATTAGCCAACGCCATCATTTCATATTTTTCCTTGCAAAGAGATGAGAAGGATAAGAAAGGAAAAGAAAACATAGCCCAGGAAATAGCCGACGTCCTTATCGTCACTTTCCTTTTAGCAAAAAAGTTCGAGATTGACATTGAAGAATGCCTGGAAGATAAGATTGAAAAAATTAAGAAAAGAAATTATTGATTATGGATAATAAAACAAGAGTCAGATTCGCGCCGTCGCCGACCGGATATCTCCATATAGGGAGCCTCCGGACGGTTCTATATGATTATCTTTTCGCCAAAAATGTTGGCGCTGATTTCATTTTGAGAATCGAGGACACCGACCGGAAACGCTATGTCCCAGGATCCGTTGAAAAACTGATCGAATCGCTCGAATGGGCAGAATTGAAATGGGATGAGGGAATTTTTACACAAAAGAGTGAGGCTTCCAACAAGGAAAACGTCATCGAATCAGTGTCATATCCTGGAACTTTCGAAGTCGGAGAATATGGTCCATATGTCCAGTCTGAGAGATTGGATTTGTATAGGAAATATGCGGAAGAATTAGTCGAAAAGGGCCATGCATATTATTGCTTCTGCGAACCGGAAAGATTGGAAGAGCTCAGGAACCAGCAGTCCGCAGCGAAACTTGCTCCGATGTATGACAGACACTGTCTCACTAATATTAGTCAGGAAGAAATAAACAAGAAGCTGGAAGAAAAATACCCGCATGTGATTCGCCTCAAGGTCCCGAAAGATGAAACCATAGAATTCGAAGACGTAGTCAGAGGAAAAGTCAGTTTCAACACCAACACGACCGATGACCAGGTTCTCATGAAATCAGACGGCTTTCCAACATATCATCTGGCTGTCGTTGTTGATGATCATTTGATGAATATTACTCACGTCATAAGAGGTGAAGAATGGCTATCCAGCACTCCGAAACACATCATCCTTTATCGCGCTCTAGGATGGGAGGAACCGAAATTCGCTCATCTTCCACTGTTGCTCAATCCTGACAAGACCAAGCTGTCAAAGCGTCAAGGGGATGTGGCAGTCGAAGATTATATTGAAAAGGGATATCTGAAAGAAGCTATCATAAACTTCGTAGCGCTTCTGGGATGGAATCCGGGAGAAGGAGAAACCCAGGAAATTTTCAGCATGGAAGAATTGATTGAAAAATTCGACCTATCCCGTGTCCACAAGGCCGGAGCGGTTTTCGACATCAAGAAGCTGGATTGGATAAACGGGGAGTATATAAAGAAACTTTACCTTGATGAGCTATATGAAAAAGCATTGCCGTTTTTCGAAAAGAAAGATTTTTTCATCAACGCCTCTCCTGAAAGAAAAACTGAAGAATATTTGAAAAAAGTGCTTTCAATCGAACAGGAAAGGCTGGCCAAGCTTTCGGAAGTGGGGGAGAGCAACATGTTCTTTTTCGTGGATATCGAATATCAGAAAGAATTGCTGAGGTGGAAAGAATCAACCGAAGAAGAAACGGATGCATCGCTTCAAAAATCTAAAGATATTTTGGAAAATATTCCGGAAACCGAGTGGACGAAAGAAAATCTTCAGAATATCCTCATGGAAGCAGCCGGCGAAAAGAGGGGAGACCTCCTTTGGCCGCTCCGCGCTTCGCTCACCGGAGAACAGAAATCTCCTTCCCCTTTCGAAGTCGCTTGGGTGATTGGCAAAGAGGAGACATTGAAAAGATTGGAAAAAGCCATCGGAATATAAAAACAGTAATAAAAAATACCGACGGATGAGAAAAGAAAAAAATAAAAGCAGAATGTTCGTTTCGGGAATCGCGCTGATAGGTGCAGTATTCTTCGCGCTATATCTGTCGACATTCTCCTTCGCGGACGCCTTATCCTTCAATTGCGATGACTACGAAGGAGACATGAAAGACCAATGCGAAGAAAAACAGAAAACCGCTAGAACACTTGAAAGCATAATAAAACTCAAGGAGAAACAGGCGGATGTCATCACGAACCAGATTGACAGCATAAACCAACAGCAGCAGAAGAACGTTTCAGATATCCAGCTCACAAAAAAAACCGTTGAGGATCTTGCCAGAAAAATAAACGACATCAATCAGGATATTATCGACAAAGAAAATCTCATAATCTCCCAAAAAAAACTCCTTTCGGGACTCATACAGTCATACTATGAATATGATCAGCAAGGGACCTTGGACGTGGTTCTTGCCGACCAGAGTTTTTCTGCGACATTTTCACAGTCTGACAATATCGAGCAATCCGGGGTCAAAGTTTCTGACATATTGACCACTATAACAGAAGCTCGCCAAGAACTGCTCCAAGAAAAAAACGATATCGCGGAAAAGAAAGACGAACACTCCGAATTGAAAGAAGATTTGGAAAAAAAGGGGTTGAACCTTCAATATACCGAAGATCAGAAGCAGAAGCTCCTGGGGCAGACGCAGGCCGAGAAAGAGAAATACGAGAAACAATTGAATGATGTGCGAAACGAAATATATGATCTGGAATCGAACAAGACTGTCGACTATGGGAACATACCGGCAGCTAAGGGCGGCTATTTCGATTATCCCGTTTCTAAACCGTCCTTGACCCAAAGCTATGGCTGCCTGCAGAACTCATTCGCGAAAGCCTCCTATCCCGCATGCAATAGCGGCAAAGGAGGGTTTCATAATGGATTCGATTTCGGAAGCAACAGCGGATCCACGATATTCGCAGTGAAAAGCGGAAAAGTCATAGGTTCAGGAAATAATGGGAAGTATGCTTATGGGCAATGGATTGCCATTGATCATGGAGACGGATTGGTGTCATTATATGGCCATCTGAGCAAGAAATTCGTTTCAAAAGGGGATAGTGTCGATGATGGGGAAAAAATAGGAATCATGGGAAGCACCGGATATTCGACTGGCACACATCTTCATTTTTCAGTTTTTGACAAGAAAAGCTTTGAAACAACAGAATCTAAATATGTCGATGGATTGATGATTCCGACCGGCGCAAGCGTGAGCCCGGGAAGATATCTGAAATAAAAAACGATCAGCCTTCCCCTGCTTTAAAATCTGATTCAAGAGGGGAGAGCCAAGCGAGATTCCACTCAACCATCCGATAATAAACATCGCATAAAAAATCTAAAAAATATTTTCAAGCAACAGATAGTCCTGTTGCTTTTTTTGTTTCAAAAAATATATCTTTTTTGTCTATTCATAATAATCACGATCAAATTATTTATTTTCTACAAACATCATGAAAAATATTTTTTATTTTTTCGAATTGATGATTTTTATTATCCATAAATATCAATTACCTGTATTATCAGTGAATCATGAAAAACACAAAAAAACGAGCCTCAAAATTGAGTTCTAAGCGTCCTTGAAAAATAGGGGCATACATCTATGTATCCTGATTTGATCGATTTTGAAAATAAAACTTAAAGCTTGTCATTTTCATGAAATGAAAAATTAAAAAACAAAAAAGTAATTGTCAGCCGCATGAAAGATGAAAGAGGATTTGAAAAAAGAAAAAATATTTTTTTATTTCAATTATCAAATAACAGCACCGACAAGAGTTAGGCAAAAAAATGAGCAGCAAGGGGAGTAGTCATTTCAACAGCATAAATGCCAAAACAAGCATGTATACGGGAATAAGCCTATTTTCTTAATTCTGCAATGTCGCAAAAGACCAGTTGTCCGTCTGAGTCGTCCAATAATCGAGGTTAAAAAATGAAAAGGCTCAAATAAGCCAAACTATAAAAATCACTGTCTTGTACAGTGATTTTTTGTTTTTCCCCTCGCTTGAATAATTTGTGAACAAGTGAGGCTAGAGAGGCTCCTGACTTCGGTCGGGGGGAAAGGCGGAAAATAGATTTTTGTTCTTATGTCTGGGTAATTGATTTCATCACGATTAGGCAATCTCGGTGGGGGCTTAGAAATGAGTACATCGGGAACATTTGGGGTGATGCCCATCTAATTGTCAGCGATTCATTTCGCTCCCAGATATAAAAACAAAAATAAAAAAATAATTTGGCGAGCGGGTGATCGCTAACCAAAAAATGAACACAATCAAAAAATGGATCGGCAAGAAGTGGAGGCAGTTTAAAAATTCAAGGTTCTTTCTGGCGATACTGATGCTCGCGATCGGAATCTCATACACGATTTCATATTACGAGTTTCGGAAGCTGGACACGGATTCCAAGAGGGTGATTTTGGATAGAAGCAAGGAGGTCGGCGTTGCGGGTGTGCCTGTGGCGCTCGCATCCGCTGGACAGGGTTCGGAAAAAAACTCCGGCCGGGAAGAGGAAAAGGAGAATGTCCCAAGTACTCTTCCAACTGTCCAGTCGGTAGAGAAAGAAGTGAGAAAAGTTTTCGGGAATGATTCGGATGTGGCGCTGGCTATTTTCAAAACAGAAAGCGCACTCAAAGCGGATAGCAAGAATTGGAATTGTTATTACGACGGAAGGAGTGATATCTGCAAGCCGGAAGATCGGGGAAAGGCTTGGAGCGTTGATTGCGGGGTGGCTCAGATCAACACACTAGGAACTGAATGCCCGAATGAGCTGTTCGATTACAGGAACAATATTCGGATAGCGAAAAGGATGTTCGACGATAGGGGTTTCCAGCCGTGGGTGACATTCAATAAGGGATATTACTTAGCTAATTTGTAAAAACAAAAATATGAAGGGATTGATAAACGAAACTGTGTCATTTTTATTGGCTGTCATATTGGCAGTCCTGTTCTTGATGCTTATTGCTGTTTTGATGGTAGGACTTTTGAAGTGGGTGAGTTTGTTATTTGTGATTTTTGGAATGTAAATAATTAACCGAGCCTCTTTTCCCGGCATCTCTGCTCGGTGGTGCCTGGGAAAGAGAAAAAACTTTATGAATCATCCAAAAGGGGTGTGGGTAAAAAATCCTGAAGATCCTGCAAGCGATAGCCAGAAATACAAAATCAGGAAAATGCTTGAGCGTCTCAAAAAAGACGAGACGTGGTTCGAATTCATGACCGGAAAGGAGATAAATAAACTAACCAAGGGAGAAGCCAACAAATATATCGAGGATTTATCAAAATTAGAAAACAAGAAAAATCTTCATGTCTAAAATAGAAAAAAACAAAATATTGAAAATAAGGGATCTTAGGCGCAAAGACAAATACACGATCGACGACGAATATCTCAACGGATATGCCCGGCTCTGCCTCCCTAATGCTACGGCTGTCTATAACTCTCTGTGCCGCCATGCATCCAAGGATCAAGAATGCTATCCAAGCATGGAGCTCATCATGGAACAGCATGGATTCAAATCCAAGCATACTGTCATAAAGGCGATAAGGAAGCTTGAGGAATGGGGAATAATACAAGTTAAAAGGGAAAAAGACGAGAAGACGAAGCGCCAGTTGAAAAATGTCTATCTCCTGTGCGACAAATCCGAATGGAAACCTAAGCCGAGTGCATTAAATGCACCCCGAGCCGAGTGCATCTCAGATGCAGAGCCGGGTGCATCTGACGCACAAAAGCCGAGTGCACCAGATGCACTAGAAGGATACACAGAGAAGAAGGATTCACAATTAAGGACTGCCGCTGACGCGGCGGACGGATCTGAAAATTCAAGGGATAAAGAAGATAGGCCCATGAATCTTCAGCAGTTCGTCGAATGGTGCTCCCGAAGTCCCCAAAAGCATATTCAGATTATCGGGGAATGGGCAGAAACTACAGGACCTCAATTCGAAACAGTGGAACAGTGGGAAGCTTATATTAAGCGCTACCTTCGCCCGGCCAGGAATCTTGTCCCATTTTCCAGGGAACAGCTTGAGACAGGATTCCAGAAAATCAAGGATGCGAAATATCTGGATACTGTGACATTGGAAACGCTTTTTAAATATATTACTAACGCAAAAATAAAATGAGCAAAATGAAAGTAAATTTGTTTGGAGGAAAAGACGCCATTGAACAGAATGCTTTAATGCAAACATTTCAGGACGTTGCAGACGATGATAATGGAAAAAGTATCTATGAATGGCTTGAAAGAATTCCAAAAACTTCGATGGTAGTCGAGTTGATAGATAAATTGCATGAGCTCGGATTTAAAATAATAAAAATAAAATAACCATATGGCATTTGGGAAAAAACAATTAAATACAGATATCCATGAGGAGAAGTTCGATTTGGACAATTCAGATGATCGTCTCCAGATAATTGCTTTCGAGAAGGAGCTCGAGCCATATCTTGGCCAGAGCAGAAACATTCTCGGACGAGTCATAAAAGGATTTGAGCTGTATCTGCATGATAATGGATTGTTCCGGTATTCAGTCAGATATCCTGAAGGGGCGGTAGTATTTTCAAGACTGAGGGAATATAGGATCGCCGATATGAAATATCATGCGCTTGGACAGCTTCAGGACCGAAGAGGATGGGCAAGCGAGAAAGACAGGGAAGCGCTCGTCGGTAGCGAGCAGATGGCAATGGTTTAATAATTTTTTAAAGCAACTATGGAAAAAATAATCACCCCGTCAATAAACATTGCCAATCACTCAATAGAAAAGTTTGGAGATAATGTAGTGATACCCGTTGCGAACACCAATGACGTATCTGACGGATACCATACTTTCGGTGAGCTGTATGAGCATAGAATCACCTTATTTATTGCAGTGTGCAAACTATATGAAGACACGAAAGAACCTAGTCAATGGCAGACAGCTTATCCCCCTTTGAATGTTGTATGGCGTTCTAAACTGCATAGCGATGGGTCATCTTTTGAAGGTTGGTTCATTTTGGGGATAAATCAAGAAAAGGGAAAGCAGATCACTTATCATTTGCCAATTGATCGATGGGAAGAAACTGATTTTGTTCATTGGACACTTGAAAAAGCTCCTGAATGGGATGGTCACACCCCAGCAGATGTTTTGGAAAGGTTGAAAACATTATGACGATCATCTACGCCTATCAATCGAAGAGCAAATATGGCAACAGAAAATCTGTCTATGGCGGAGAGTTGTATGACAGCCGGCTCGAGGTTAAATATGCGACTCAGCTCGATCTCAGGAAGAAAGCGAAGGATATCAGGGAATGGCGGAGGCAGGTTTCAATCGACCTGGCGGCGAACGGAGAGAAGATATGCGCGTATAAGTGCGATTTCGAGATAACGCATAATGACGGGTCAATCGAGCTGGTGGAATGCAAGGGCCATGAGACTGACGTCTGGAAACTCAAGAAGAAGCTGCTCTATGCGACATATCTCAAGGAACATCCGGGTGTCAGGTTTTCGATAATCAAGCAGGGGGATATTTAATAATTCATATAAGCGAATAAATATGTATCAGATCCAAATTATAAAATTCGAGAAAAGGAGCGAAGAAGAAATAAAAGAGATTGAAGATGCTCACAGATATAATCGAGACTTTCCAACCCGGGAAAGTCCTGAAAGTTATCCCAATTATATCGATAGGAACAAATATAAATCCGTTAAGGCATTGGATGTTGAGCTGACGGATGAGGAATTCAAGTCGATCAAAAAAAGCGTAATTGAAATAATGTAAAAAAATGGCATTAAAGAATTATACCAGCAGCGGAAGGAATACTTTCGAGAAAATACAGACGATCCTGTCTTCCAACGGAGCCAACAAGATAATGTTCGATTATAAAAAAGACGGCACATTGGAGGCTATAACTTTCGGCCTAGAAATTGACGGCAAGCAGGTAGGATTCAAGCTTCCGGCAATGGTGGAAAACGTAGTGGAAATTCTTTATGGAGGAGAGGATCGATATGGACATCCCAAAAAGCCGACAGAGAAACAGAGAGAGCAGGCCTATTATACTGCGTGGGCTAATATACGGGATTGGATCGATGCGCAGATGGCCCTAGTCAAAACCAAGCAGGCTAAGATTCAACAGGTATTTTTGCCTTATGCAATTATGAAAGACGGCCGTACCCTTTCAGAGCATATAGAAACTAATCCTAATTTTTTACTGGGAGATGGAAAATAGCAACCAATTCAAGGAGCGCCGGATCTGGTATTTCACTTGCAAGTGCGGCAGGAAGCATTGCCAGAGCCACAAGAAGAAAAATGCCAAGGATGAGGTTTGCGCGGTCTGCAGGCGCTCTAAGGTTCCGGAGAATCAATTAAGCATTTTTAAGGAAAAAAATGGAGAAGAAAATAATTGATGTGTGCTGCGGTAGCAAAATGTTCTGGTTCGATAAGGGAAATCCGGCAGTTCTTTTTATGGATAATAGGGAAGAAACTCATGTGCTATGTGATTTGAGAAAATTGACTATCGGTCCGGATGTCATTGGGGATTTCAGAGATCTTGAGTTTAAAGATGAGGCATTCAAGCTGGTGGTTTTTGACCCGCCGCATCTGATGAAACTTGGAGAAAAAAGCTGGATGGCCAAAAAATACGGAGTCCTTGGAAAAGGCTGGAAAGATGATCTTCGAAAAGGATTTAGTGAATGTTTCAGGGTTTTGGAGGACTATGGAATATTGATTTTTAAATGGAATGAGCGAGACGTAAAAGTTTCAGAGATATTGAAACTAACCGATCATAAGCCGCTATTTGGACATACCACGGGAAGAAGTGGAAACACTAAATGGATATGCTTTATGAAAACAAAATGATTAAAATCTTAAAACTAATCATCCTGCTTCTTCACCAAAAGGGAATCATAACGTATTCCGAATTGGAGGAGATGCTGGACCAAATGAAAAATGCAGATACAACTGATCTTCGACGAGATCGCCTTGAAGAATCAGGAGGCGAAGGAAATCAGGAGGGAATACAAAGACGTCCTCGAAAACATGAACGAGTTCGAGAAAACGACCGAGGAAATCAAGAAGCTCAGGGAAAAGAAAAAGAAGATAGAGGAAATTGCCCAGAGTCGCATGGGGAAGCGCTATGAGAAGCTGGAGGAGATAAAAGGGGAACTGAAGGTTAAGAAGTCCATGCTTACCGATCAGGCTATGACTGATCTCACATCTGGAAAGAGTGTTGTGATTAAGGACCAATATGAAAACGAGTATGAGCCGGTGTGGAGCGTGAAGTTTAAGAAAATTTGAATAAAAAATTAAAACAGGAAGGAGGTGAAAAACAATGAAAAAAGATTACGAAACAGAACCTGGATGTGAAGAAAATGAAGGAGAAATCCAGCAGGAGATTGATAGAACGGAGAAGCTGATATCAGGAATCCATAGCGCTATTTCAGATCTAGCAACAAGAATATCTTCTATATTGAGGGATGTTCCTGATGGAAGCAACCCTAGAGAAGAATCCATTCCATGCGCTTCTCCTCTAGGCAGAGTAATGAAGGATCAAAATGATTCCCTGGAGAATGCTATCGAAAGATTGAATTGCATAAAGAGAAAGGTGGAACTCTAGTTTTTAAGAAACACGTCCTTGTGGCATATTCTTAAAAAATATGGAGATTAAATAATTTTAAGATTACGAAAATGGAAAAAGACACGAACCAAAGAGAAATGACCTATGGTGAAAAAGCTGTCGGACTTACCTTTAATCCGGGAAACAACGATCAAGTGGATCGAGTGAAAAAGGCATACGCCAACGTCATAGATCAGCTTAACGAAATGCGAACACCTGGACAGTCCGAAAGCAATAGACTCATATCAATCGCTATCACAGAAGCTCAGAGTGCTCAAATGTGGGCCGTTAAAGCTATTACCTGGAAGGACTAGTTTATTTCTCCAGCTCGTGCTTTTCAGGTTGAAGGGGCGTGAGCTGGGATAAGTAAATTATTAAGAACAAAACAAATGGCTACATCAAACTCTAGCTCAAGCGGAATCGGTTTTTTCGGTTTGCTTGGAATCGTGTTCATCGTTCTAAAACTAATCGGAAAAATATCGTGGCCTTGGATATGGGTCTTATCTCCTATTTGGATAGGGTTAATGCTCTGGGTCGTTGTTGTTGTTATTCTGATTGGCATTATTGTTTTAAAAAAATAAGCCCATGAAACGCAAGCTCATCCTCTGGTTCCTGAAAATAATAATCCGATCGGCCTACCCGAATTCCAATCCCGGAGGATCATTTTCTGTCGAAAGGAGAAAAGACGGTTATCACATAATAGTCCAATGAAATGCCGAAAAGCAAACCCAAACAAAAACCGAGAAAGAGAGCTCCTAAGAATGCTATTGCAAAGAATAAAACACCTGAGAAGCTCGAACTTATTCCCAGCAGCATGTCAGTTTTGGAGCAGGCTTTCGAAGGAGACAAGGAGCTGGTTTTGTTCTTTCTAGCCTGGATGAAAAATAACCGGAACGCCACCAAGGCATATCAGGCATTAAACAAAGGAGTCAGCTATGACGTTGCGAGCGTGATGGGATGCCGATTGTTAAGAAAAGTTAAGAATCTCGGGGGAATCGAAATGATATTGGAAGCATACGGAGTCGGAGTCGATAAGTATCTTTATCAGCTTAAACAAGGGCTTGAAGCTTCAATAAAAGTAGAGATATGCACCGGATTCGATGATTTCGGGCCAGTGAACTCTACCATTGAAGAACCGGACCATAAGACACGCCGGCATTACCATCAAGCACTCGGCCGCCTCTTGGGACTAGAGGGAGCAGAGATCCTAATCAACAACAGCAACCAGAATTCGAATAGCAACCAAAACATAATTGATAACATTAGCGATGATGAACTCGACGAATATGTCTCGTGAAGAGAAACTAGCAAAACTCAAGGAGATGAAAAAGGATGCTGAATCCAATCCTAAAGCTTACATCAACAATTTCTGCAAGACCTTTGACCCTAAGCGCGCACCGCATCACCTCAAATTCAAGCTGTTTCCATTCCAAGAGAATCTGGTTGATGAAATAAGACAAGGAATTGAAGATGGCTATGATATTTTCATTGAAAAAAGTCGCGACATGGGAGCATCATATACCGTGCTTGATGTGGCACTTTGGTTTTGGAGATATATTCCTGGATCAAACGTATTGCTTGGATCCCGCAAGGAAGCTTATGTCGACAATACCAAGGGAGATTCCGGAGGGAACTCAAACAAAGAGGAATCGCTATTTGGGAAAATAGAATATACCTTAATGAGGCAGCCGAAATTCATACTCCCGAAAGGTTTTGATTTTAGAAAACATCTCACTTACATGTCGCTTATCAATCCTGAGAATGGCAATGTTATTTCTGGAGAATCATCAAATCAAAACTTCTCGCGAGGAGGCCGGTATAAATTAATCATCCTTGATGAATTCGCTTTTTGGGATAACGATACCGCAGCCTGGGGATCTACTGCCGACACGACCAATTGTAGAATAGTCATCACCACTCCAGGAATCAAGCCTGGAAAAGCCAAGCGCCTTAGATTCGGAGAAGATGGAGAAAAGATTAAGATTATAGAACTCGATTATTCTCTTGATCCTCGAAAAGATGATAAATACATCAATGGAGAGCGTGAGCGCCGAAGCGAAGAGGACTTTGCCCGGGAGATCATGAGGAACTGGGACACGTCCATCAGGGGTAGGGTGTATGACGAAATCAAGCATATCGAAGTCGGGATATTTCCATATAATCCGGAATGGCCGCTATTCGTGACGTGGGACTTCGGATTGGATGGAATAGCGGTCCAATGGTGGCAGAAGAACATGGACAATGGAAAATATAGATTGGTTGAAGCATACAAGAAAGAGAATGTCTCGATCCACTATCTGTTCCCGTTCTTCCCTGGAAACCTTATCGATTCATTGTTCGAATATACGTCTGAAGAGCTGGCTTTGATTGCCAAGGTCAGCCAGTGGAAAAAAGCTGTCCATCTGGGAGATCCTGACGTAGCCAAGAGATCTATCACGAGCAAGGAAAAGACCAGTACCAGGCTTGAGCTAGAGAAGGCCGGAATCTTCGTCCAGACATCACCGGAAGCAAATACTTTCGCAATCAGGAAGGAAAAGACGAAAGTATTCTTACAGAAAGGAATCGAGGTGAATGATACCCCTGGATCAGGGGATGTCGGTACGAAGATGTGGGTTTCATCCATCAAGTTCGCTCGCTATCCTCAGCGCAACGAGAACTCGCAAGCGACTTCTCCGGTAACGCTGCCGATCCATGACTGGACGTCCCATCATCGATCCGCGACTGAATATCTGGCAGTCAATCTTGATAAGGCGAATATCGCTAAAGAGAAAGATCCATACAAGAAATACGATAATTATAAACAGCCTGATTCTTACGACAAGCGAGGATATTTAATTTAATAATCAATAATAAAAACTATGATCAAGCTGAATTACAACCAGAACGGTGACACGGTCGATGTGCTCCGAGACAAAAACATCATCACATCTCTAAGTGCTGAAGACTTCGGATCTCTTATTCGGGAAGTAAAAAGAATAATGGAAGAGGCTAGTCCAGCTATTGCCAGAAAACAGGAAAGAAAGAGAGAAAGAAAGCATTTGATAATGCAATTTAAAATACTCGTAACTGTAAGGCTCATTACTTTCTTGAGGTGGGTCAAGAGTTATTGGAAAATCATAAACCAATGAGAAATATACCGCCAATAATAAGAATTATTCTCTCTATTATTCTGCTATTTTTCGTATGGGAAAACTCTCATTGGTCCGTGGCGTTATCAATAACACTGATGATGATTGCATTTGAGCAGATTAATTTTATCTTAAAAAATAAAACTAAATAACCATGATTGGAAGCGAACAAGAAGAAAAACAAAAAGATGAAATATTGCAGAAAGTGAACGATGTTCTGGAAAATTTTGATTGGGGAGATGGTTGCAAAAGATTGACCATAAGGCTTGTTTTTGAGGGAAAGTTCAAAATGATACCTTTTGAAGTTCACCAGAAAGAACCAAATAAATATCCTCCGAAGGATTGGAGTAAGCCACTTTAATTTAAAAATATGATAAAAAGTCATTTGGATTTTATCCAAAAAAGGGAATTGCAAATTGAAAAAATAGTAAACGACATTGCGAATAAAAAAGCCAAGATTATCGACGACTTTTTAAAGGCTTATTGCGCTTCAAGGGATTTCAAAGCAAAAGATATTAGAAAATTAAAGTTAATAATGCGTCAACTTCCATATTCGGAAGGTGGATATGGAGGTTATGAATATACTTTTGAATTGAAAAGAGGGAGAGAAAAAACCCAGATTTGACAAAATAAAATAACCTGTTATAGTCGAACCATAGCACCTTACCTCCCAGTCGTAGTATGAGCAGATGATGATAAAATTCGGGTGAAATATCCCACACTGTCCCGCATTATGCATTGAAAGGGCAGGAAAGAAGCTTTTAAAAAGGCGTCTTTCCTGCCCTTTTTTTATTGTCTAAAAATCAATAAATGGAAGACGCAAAAACAATATCAGACGAAATATCCTCGAACTACACCGACGCTGAGAAGGTAAAAAAAGACGTTATGACGTCCGGTTTTTCGTGGGATGATCGAGAGAAACTTTTCTATGGAATATATCAAGGACCATCAACAGATGACAGGGAAAAGAAATCAATAACTGATCATTCTTCTGGAGAGTTGCAAAGTTTGGTTATCGACAGTGCTTGCCGGGTGATGGGTCAGATGTCGAGCGGCCGATTCTCCGGAATAGATGACGAAACCATTCCACGGGTAATCGCTGCCAATTTGGTTTATCACGAATACATATTGCCGAATGCCAAGAGCGGAGGGGACTTCTTTACTAAACAACGCCAGACCAACATATATTCCAAGGTCTATGGAAAGATGCTTGGATTCATCGATTATCTCGTTACTGATAAATACACCGGACCGGATCTCATTCTTATCCATCCTAGAAGATTCGTTCCGCAACCTGGAAAGACCTCCATCGCGGATATGGATTGGTGTTTCGTTGATACGTTTGTCACTAAAGGATGGTTGGAGTACCGCTCAAAACTGAATCCGGAAGTTTGGAATCCGCTAATAATTGCAGAACTCAATCCGACCACTGCCGACCAATCATCGCTGACCAGCGAGGAAAAAAGAGGGAATCAAGACAAGAAACAGATTATTCTTAGGAACTATTTCACGCGCGAAGGAGACTGGACGCTATACGAAGCTACTTCCGGAAAGGTGATTTTCAGCGAGACAGATTATTGGCCGGGAATTCCATTGGTTGAAAAGGGAACTATTCCGGTTATTGATCGTTATTGGGACCTTTGCGATTACGAACGAGGTGAAACGGCGCAAAGAAACATCGATACTCTGGACAAGAAATATTTCAAATCGTTGGACAAGAGCATTGACCCGACCACCATTATCGACCCGGAAAACATGGTGATGTCGAGCGTGGGTGTTGATAATAAGTTCTGGTTTGCCAAAGACAGCAAGACTAACGAGCCAAGAGTACTCGAAAACGCTCCTCAGGGGCTTGTTACCTACCAAACTACACGTCAGATCATGAAAGCCAACCTCATGTCTTTAGGGGCTCAAACTGATACTTCTATCTCAACAAACACGGACGCTGAATTTGGAAAGACTCCGGAAGCTTTAAAGATGCAAGGAGCACGCGAAGGAGCACGAGACAGTTGGGACAGGTTCACGCAAGAAAGATTTTTGGAGGAATGCGCCAACATGATGATGGCTGTGGCGAGCAAGCGAGGGATGGGAAAGATAAAGATTCCGGGAATCAAAGCAGCGCTGGAAAAAATAAAATTAGCGTATCCTGATCAAGATTTGAGCGAGTTTGAAAATGGAATCATCAGTGGTGACTTATTGTCTGATCTTCGAGTCCGTTATCAGGTTGATCCGGGAAGTACAGCTAAGCAGGATGACGCTGGAGAAAAGATAATGGCCTTCTTAGAGCGTATCGAACAAAATGGGGCTATTATGAAAGATTTACAAGAAACTGGAAAGAAAATAAATTGGGCGGAAGCAATAAAACGAGTCGCGATTGATTCAGGAATCCAGGACTGGGATAAGATCATAGTTTCCTCTGGCAATCCTAATTCAGTGGACGGTGTTGGAGACTCTGGCGGAACCGTAACTGTTGCGCCAACTGAACAGACTCAGGAAATAGCGTCTCACGTAGTGACTCAATCATCTCCTCAGGCACAGCCTCAAGACATACCTCAATTTTAATAAAAAGATATGAACAAAGAAGAAATCACACAATTAAAGGAAATCGTAGCAGAAGAAGAAAAAGAAAAAATCGATCCCAACCTTGAAGAAGATGCGATAGCTATTATGGCTGAAGGAGAGGGATGGAGATTGATGATGAAGAAAGCAAATAAGGTCATCGTCTCGCTCCTTGAACCTATTGATTCAGGAGATGTGACTGCAGAAGCTGATCTAGCGCTTATTGGAGCGAATACACTGGCCAATGCAAAAGCGTTGAAAGTTCTCAGATCATTCATTAATCAAGCAGAAACCGTTAAAAATGCCAGAAGGCAAATGGCTGCAAAAAAAGCAGAAGAATCCAAGACAGGAGCATAAGGAATTGTGCTTCTCCTCGGGAACTTCTCGAAAGAGAACCTGATTGCAATCGTGGTGCCCGAACGTAACTGGGTAAAAAAGAAACATGGAAGAACCAAGAACCGCTCCGGAGGCAAGCGAACAAGATGCCCCAAATGAGAACAATTCGTCAGTGGCGCCCACTGAAAACAAAGAGGCTGTAGAGATCAAAGAGGACATCGATCCTAGAATTGTCGAGATGATCGGAAAGGATAAGATTCAGTCGGCTTTCGGAGAAAAACCGGAAGCAGATGGAAAACCTACCGAAGAGGAAAGCAAGGATGCTCTAAATGGGGATCCCAAAAAAGAAGGTCAGGATGACAAGGTCAATGAGGATGTTGAATCGCCAAGGATTGCTCCTCCTGAAGCAAGATCTACTCGTCTTGATAGGCGTCTAGCTAATAGGCATATTCATATGCTCCATCTGTTCGGAGAGAAGAACGTTCCGACAGAGGAAGAAATATTGGCTGATCTGAAGAGTTATTCGAAAGAGGATAAGGTCGCTTCTTTGAAAGAGCATCTTCGCAAGATAAAAGAGTTCCGAGGTGAGAACATCACCGGAGATGAACTTGAAGAGGATGACAAAGAGGCAATCAAAGACGCTGATCGTGAGGAAATCAGGCAAGAAATCTTAGCGGAAGAAAACGAAAAACGCGAGAAAAAAAGCTTTATCAGCTTTATCGATGAGCACACGGAGCTTATTCCTGATAGTCCGGATAGTAAAAAGAACTACCCGAATAAAAAACCTTTTGATCCTATTCTGGCAAAGGCAGTTGAAAAACTAACTTTTCCATATGGGATAGAAGGTCCGGCAGGGATGTCGATACAGGAAGCGTTTGAGACTGTCACTGAAGAAATCGAGTCAGTGAGGAAAGCTAAGCTCGCTGAAGAGAAAAAGGTTAAAAGTGCGGCACTCTCTGGAGTCCTATCTGGAAACGGCCAAGTCATCCCGACAGACAAAGAGCTCGATTGGGATGATGTGAAAAAGATACAGCAGGAAGATCCAGTGGCTTATCGCCGCATGCTTGCCGAGGGAAAATTCAAGCATTTGATGTAATAGCAGTTAATGCGATTACACCAAGTGCAAATGTGTGTAATTGTAAAAATTAACTTTAAGATCATGGAATTAGGAACAACGACTACCTCCATCAAATATCAGACTAAAGCACTTCAAAAGTTCTTTCAGCGCTCGATGTATGTGGATGTGGTCAACAGTGATTTTGAGGCTCAGAATGTTTCTGACCCCAAAATGAAGAAAAAAGTAGATAAGAAATGGAAGGAATTCGTAGTTACGACTTTGACTGGCGGCGGATGGAAATCCACTGACGGGAAAAGCGCTATCACTTATTCGAAGGTTACGGAAGTTCTTTCCAGATTGGTTGTCAATACCTTCTTGGAAATTGCTGACGAGATCCCATCTGTAGATGCTTTCGCTTCAGCGGTAGATGCTCCAGATAGCGAAATCATAAATCAGGCTGGAAATTCCCTGTATGAGGAAATGGACAAGTGCCTTATGGCATACTGGGCGGATGCAGCTGCAGGAAACTGGGTCGGAACTGATTATTCTACAGGTTCGGTCGCCGTTTCGGAAACTACCGGAGCAGTAGTAGGAAATGGAACGACATTCACTTCAAGCATGGAGGGAAAGCCGTTCAGGGCGGCTGGTCATTCAAGGTTTTATCGGGTTAAAGTCGGTTCTTATGTCGACGCGACACACATATCTATCGAAAACGATTCTGATGACAAAGCTTCTGCATATGATGGCGGAGCAATTACTGCCGGAGCTGCCTATGTGATTCAGGCCAATACTTGCCTAGCAATCACAGAGAAAAACTTCAAGTTCTATCTCAATAAGCTTTCTGCAAAATTGAATACCAACAAGGTTCCTAATGATGGAAAAAGATGGTTGGCTCTCCCTGCAGACTCGGCTGGGCCGGTTCTTATGGAAGCGGCGATTTTCAATGTTTCTATTAAGGAAGTCAATGATGAAACAGTAGTCAAAGGGAAATTGGCCAAAACATCCGGATTTGATTTGTATTTCCTACCGGACGAATGGTTTACAGGAGACAACACCAACGGATACAAATGCGTTGGCGGTCACAAAGCTTTCATCACTGGAGCTTTCGATTATATCGAAAACATCTCAACTATACTTGCTGAACAAAATCCAAACGGTCACAGCGACCTTGTCAAAGGTTTGTTCGGACATGGTGAAAAAGTTGCTGATGAAAGACGCAAGGCAGGAATTTGTTTTTACGCAAAATTCAACCTTTCCGCCTAGTCTCACAGTATCTTTACAATTTTATAGCCTCATATCCTCACGAATTGGTTTCGTGGGGAAATTGAGTCCATAAATATTAATAAAAAAACTCATGGAAAAAGTATTAGACAAGTCAACGCTTGTTCAGAGCGACAAAAAAAAGCTAGAAGATGCGCTGATAAAAAGCGTTTCTGCATTGAACGCGGAAGAAATAGCGGTTATACGCGCGAGAAGCTCTTATCTTACATCAGTTGAGAAAGAAGTCTTCAAATCGATTCTTGAGGAAACAAAAACATCATACGACTCCATGACAAAAGCTGAACTGCTTGAGGTCTGCCAAGATAAGGGTATCGAAGCGGATCCTTCTCTGAAAAAGTCTGATATCATTGATCTCATTGTAAAATCGGAAGAAAAATAGTTCGTCTTTCACGAAAAAGCCCCGCTTGGGCGGGGTTTCTCGGGGGAGGGGAAAGTTCATTGAAAAGGTTATTTTTTACCAAGATAATCGTCTGAGAATGATGAAACTTCACGGTGATTGTCGTTTAAATCATCACCGGTAACCGGGTCAAGCTTTTTCCAAATAAGAGAAACGATGAAGCCAATTGTCAACGATATCGCGGCTAGAAATAGAACGCCATGCATTCTCGTGATGTAGAAAATTATGATTGCAAAAACTATAAAGCCCAAAAGCAATGTTCTTGATACTAATCTGTTTGATTCCATGGATTTTATTGTCTGCATGAATTTATAAGTCAAAACCTAAGCTTTTGGACTACTTCATCAAAAATTTAAAAATAATAAATTTTCAAAAGAGTTGAGTTTATGAAGTACCCCTTTGATATGAATCTCGTCAGGCATTAAACATCCGTAATCATGCATATCCCAAGCGTCCGGCTGATTATCTCCTTCGATGTACATACATCCATTGGAATCAACACTGACAAGGCGATGCATAGCTCCATTGAGACACTTATCCGGAACATAACAGTCAAATGCAATCACATCCCCGATATTCGGCCTCTCAAATGGAAAAGTTATAACAGAATCCCCATATTTGAAATTCGGCTCCATAGAGTGCGTATCCTGAACATCTGAAATATAAGCTTTCTGAACATCAAAGACAAGCCAATTTATGAGAAAAATAGCAGTCACTAACCCGATAAGATATATGGTTATCAATTTAAACAGTTTTTTCATACGTTTAATTTAACAAGGAAATATACAATAAGCAACTAAACAAGTCAATAGCGCTGCCTTTAAAGCAGCTGCAAAGACCAAAAAAACATGGCACTCATACCAAATGCTAGCAATAAAGCCTCAAAGGGGGTAAATGAAATTTACGGATTAGTAACTACCGGAATAAAATCGGGCAGCTTGTCTGCAGTGGCGGACAAATACAGAAGGGATCTGGCAGTTGGAAAAGATACCTCCGGAGGACTTTATGATGAAACAAAACCTGCACAAACAAAAGAAGACAACACCAATCGATTTCCTATCGATCCTGAAAAGCCATCCGATATTTCCAGTCCGAGCAAAACGACCGGTTCGGGAGGGAATACCAACAATTCGAACGATTCCAAGATCATCGCCTCGATCGGAAAGGGATGGGACGATACCGGGGACCTGATCAGTTCCACCAAGAAATCCCTTAGCACTTCCAAGAACTACATCGGAAACCTTGGCAAAGTCAGGGACCAATATATCTCAGCTCTTGATAATTACAAGAAGAAGACCGACGACGCTATCACTGGGAACAAGACACTGATCGAGCAGAACCAGAAGAAGGATCTTGATACTTTGGCTGGAGACACCAGGAAGAGCATGGATAACACCAACGTGATGTTGGGGATCAAAGGCGCCAGCGGAGGAAGTGCCAGCAGGGCGGCCGCCAGAGCGATCGCTGAAAGCGCTGGAAAGACAAGGGCCGGAGTATTGACAAGCTATGGGGATGAGACCAGCAAACAGAACCAGGCAGCTCAGAATGCACTGGAAGAATACAACACGAAGCGCTCCCAAGCCTATGAATGGGAGAAGGAGGCAAGGAAACAGGCGCTGGATGATTACAACGAACAGAAGGACGCTCTCGAGAGGCTGAGCAAGAACAAATCCGGATGGAAGGAAAGCGATATCAAGGCTCTTAGCGATAGGAACCTCAATAAGCTTCTTAGCGGAATAAGCGACATACAGAACAAGGCCAAGTCATTCAGGGATAATCTAGCTGCTAAGTATATGGAATACGGGGGACTGGCCGATGCATTGGATGTGGCTGCTGTCGATGTGGATGCTCCGGCCGAACTCGATACGCCTGATTTTTCAGAGACTATCGATCTCACTGATCCGAACAATGCTGAAGACTGGTTCGACCCTCAAAATAATCAGGGCAAGAAGATAAAAGTGAAATCACGTGACGCGGCCGGAAATCCTATCGCATATGAGGATGCTGCCGGCAACGAGGTGGATGAGAACGGCGATCCGATCACTGCTTAAAAAATAATAAGAAACGACATGGGATTCCTTTCCGATTTTTACAAGAAAGCTAAAAAGAAATTGCAAGACTGGGAAGAGCCTGTCCAAAAGGCTGTTTCCAGTGGTCTTGGCTATGCTTACAATAGCGCTAAAAATTATCTGGGAAACGCCACGCAGAAAGCGGATGATTATGTCGCGCCTAAATTGCAAAGCTTCGATGACAACTATGTCAAACCGGAGGAGGATTTTACGCAGAAATATCCGTCTCCCATGGATTATGCCAGCAAGGAGATAGCGCCGAAAATCCAGAGCAAGGCAATCCAGCCGATAAAGAACTTCGCCAAGAAGACATACGACGCTTCGGGGGACGTATTCGATGATCCGATGAAAGTATCGAAGCCGCTGGAAAGGACCAGCTATTTCAAACCGACTGAAAATGTCCGGGCGAGGGATTTCGTTCGCGAGATTCCTGGCGCTGCTTTGAAAACAGGAAAGGAGATGATCGGCGGAACGCTCAATGTTGCTTCTAAGGCTCCGAAGATTTTCGGGGAAGGTTTGGCTTATGCAACCGATCCGAATGTCAGGGAACAATACGAAAAAGGCAATACTGGAATATTGCCGACTATATCGAATACTTCCCCGGCTTCCATGCTGGCTGACACAGGGAAAGCCGTCTTGGAAGTGGCTACGGCTGGAAAGACTCCGAAGGCCTTGAATTGGATGGAAAACGCTTCCAAGCTCAAAAGATTAGCGGCAGGAGCGGGAACCGGTTATGGCTTTGATGTTCTGGGCAATATAGCGGACAAAGGGAAAGCGACTCCCAAGGATTTCGTTCCTGGAATGGGAACGGCAATGGGCGCTGGATTCGGCGTGGTGGGAAAGCCGGTGGCAGAGGGAATCACCAAAGAGGCTTCCAACATTTCAAAGGATATTTCCAATTTCAGGAATCCGTATTCTAAGCGCGTCACTACAAAGAGCGAATACGAAGTCATTCCAGGTGTTTTTTCGGGAGGAGATCCGGCGACTCGTCCGATTCCAGGAAGCGAAAGGAAGGTGATTGAAACAGTCAGGAATCCGTTCGTTCCGGAAAGCGTCACGGGAAAAGTTCTGACTGCTAGACCTGGACTCAATATCGAAGATGTGAACATGAGAAAGCCGAAGGTTGTTTCTTCGGAAGATGTCATCGCTAAAAAACAGGCTAAGGCGAAGGAATTGGTCGGAAGGCAGATAGATAATCAGAAGGCTGGTTTGGACACCGCAGAGCCTGGTTTTGTGGCCCCTCAGAATGTCCAGGCGCCGGCTCCGAAGCCGTCGGGAGACATAGGGGAAGACATAGCCAACCTTTCCAGATCTGAATTTTCTCCTTATAAGCGCCAAGTGATCACCGTCGGTAAAGCTAATCCTCGATCGGCAAAGATAATCCAGGAAAAGACCGGGATAGATGTGTCCCAGTTCAATCATGAGGTGGATAATTATGCATTGAGGCACTCTTTAAAAAAACATTCTAAAGATGAAATTCCTCTTACTGTTGATGATTTCAAATTTATTCCGGATATTATAGAAAATCCAAGTACCGTGGCTTTTGCAGCAAAAACAAAACAGGGACTGAATGCGTTGAAATATTCGAAAAAATACAACGGGACTGTTTATTATATCGAGGAAGTTAGGACAGGTAACAATACGCTGTCGATGACTACGATGTATAAAACAAAAACGCCTAGTAGTGGCGCGAACCTTGCTGCCGACGAGTCGGCCCTAGGTTCTCGACGTCCGCTTCCTGGGGAAGCAACGACGCCACAACTAGACGTTTCTTTATCTGACACTAGCACTAAATCCGGAATTTCGCAAGGGAAGCAATCAAGGCTTCCGGATATAGAAGAGTATGTGAACGGGGGGAATGCGGAAAAAAAGCCTCTTCCTAGCATAGAGGAATTCGTCAATGGGAAACAGGAAACAAGCAAAAAACTGTCCTTGCCTGATATCGAGGAGTTCGTAAGAAGCAAGGGGAAGATAGCTGATAACGGAACTCCTTTCGATGTTCCGGAAGGAGGATATAACGAATATCAGAAGCGCGCGTATGAGAAGAGGAACGAGCGCATAAATGATATTAAGAAGCTTCTTGATTATCCCAATGAGCTGAGGAAAATCGGATACAAAAAAAGCGAGATCCGCAAGATAGGCAATGAGCAGGCGGACAGGATCTTGAAGCTTTCTGAATTGGGATTTCCAAAGAATGCGATGCCGAAAGACCTCTTGTCCGATCAGGTGGACAGGATCATCAAGAAGAAAGTTTCATGGGGACAGCTGAAGGATTACTATGCGCGCAAGAAATCTTTGAATACTAATTTTTTGGATGGCGTCGATCCGTCAACGCTAAGCGATATCAACCCTCTCATGGCTGGCGGAAGAGACGTCTATCGCAATTTCGAGGCGGCATTCGGCAAGAATTATCCCAAAATCAAAGAGCAATTGCTTGATCCGTTCGATGAGGCGAAAGGGAATCTTTTCAAGGAGCAAGAGGCTTTGACTAACGAGGTTTTCGATCAGGTAGTCAAAAAGCTAGGCATAAAGAAAGGAAGCGATCTCGATAAGGCAGTCGTTGAATTCGGAGAGGGAAAGAAAAGCCTGGCGGATCTGCAGAAGGATTTCCCTGATGACTGGGAGAAGGTCGTCAAAGCTGATGCTTGGTTCAGGAACAAATATCCAGAGCTTCTTGATGATTTGAACGCGGTCCGTGAAGCTAATTTCCCAACCCATCCTCTTTATCCTGAGAGCAGCAAGGTCATCCCGCAAAGAGCGGACTATTATCGCCATGGAAGGAATTCGGAAGGATTCACCGGGCTTCGCAATATGTTCGAAGGTTCAGCCAGCATCGATCCTGCATTGGCTGTTTCATCCGACGTTACGAACCCGAAGACGAAATGGCTATCCTTCGCACAGAAAAGAAAGGGGGATGCCAATGATTTCGGAGCTATTGAAGGTTATCTGGACTATATCAAGAACCACTCCTATGCCAAGCATATCGACCCGTTCATTCAGAGATTCAAGGGGATTGATGATGAGGCTAAGGATATGCTTCCGCAGGGCGCTTTTTCCGGAGACGATACCAGAAGAGGCTTGGCTGAAGAATTATCGCAGAAAATGGATCCTGTCCAGCAGATATCCGACTCATCCGATCCGGCAAGGATAAAGAGCATATTGATAGACAAGGAAGTGAGCGAACCGCAGGCGGAATGGATGAGCAAGGAATTGGCCAACATTCCGGACTATGAAAAAACTCAAGCTTATCTTAAAAACAAACTAAAGAAGAACACGGGGAAGCAGTTGGAAAATCTAGGCACGGCATCGTCCCCTGCAGAGAAGGCAGAAAACAAAGAAAATAATTTCCTGGTATTCATTAAAAATTTTTCGAGAGATTTGGCTGGTAAAACAAATCCTCTCGATCGTCCATTTCAAGAAAACGTATTCGGAAGAAAAGCGTTGAGTATTGCCAATTGGGCTAATAGCCGATTCAAAGCCAATGCCATCCTGGGAAATGCTTCCAGCTCATTGGCGCAATTTTTCAACATCCCTCAAGGCATCGCGAATGCCGGGATAAAGAACTCAGCCAAGGCCGTCGGAAGCAGCTTAGCCGGGATATTCAAGGAAGGCGGACCAATAAAACAGTCTGCTTTCATCCGAGAAAGGACTTTCGACGGATTCAACAAATTCGATACCGGAATACTGAATGATACCAAAAAATTCGCAGTGTGGATGACTGGGATCGGAGACGAGGTCGGGACGAAATTCATTTGGAATTCCCAATATCAGAAAGCCTTGAGCGATGGGATAGCCAATCCAGTGAAGTATGCCGATGACTGGACTAGGAAGATGGTGGCCGGCCGCGGAATCGGAGAAGTTCCGATCCTTCAGAAATCGAAGATAGTGCAGCTGGTGGCGCCTTTCCAACTGGAAGTCGCCAACCAATGGTATGCGCTCCGCGATATCGCTAAGAATGATCCTAGAAAATTGGTTGTCGCGAAAAAAATGCTTGAATTTTCCGTAGCCAGTTATTTGATGAATCGCGTAGTGAAGGAAATACGCGGATCCGATGTCTCCTTCGATCCGATCAACTCCATGATCGAAGCATATGACGAATACAAAAATGAGGACAATAAGGCGGTTGGGGCTGCCAAGGCTCTCGGAAGGATAGCCGGAGAAGGGCTTTCCAATATTCCTGGGGGGCAGACATTCGCCGGGGTATATCCGGAATACGGATTTGGGATTGATAAAGAAACATTCCCGAATGCCGCTAAAGTTTTGAATATTCCGAGGAAGGATTTTTTCGGCGAGGGAGATCCGACAAGATTCGGAACCGGGCTTCCGTTGATTTCCGCGATTCAAAATCCTCTTACTGGATTCGCTCTTCCTTTTGGCGGAAAGCAAATCGACAAAATGTATCAAGGAGGAAAAGCGTTGCTTAAGGGTTATGCAGAAAATAATACCGGCAAGGTCATGACTCCGGTAGATTCAACGCCTGGAAATATTGCCAGAGGACTCCTATTCGGGAAAAGCGCTCTTGGTGAAGTTCAGGATTATTACGATAAGAACAGTGCTCCTTTGAGTGATATGCAAACGGAGAAATACAAGCTCATGGGAAATGATCTGGGATATTTCAATAAGGTCTCAGCGGAAAGAGCATCGGACAAAGAAAAAGAGTCGTTAAAAACAGGAAAGGCTTCAGGAGAAACAAAAAATCTTTCTGATGACATGAGTCAGCTGTCCAATGGAAATATCTATGTGAAATCTTTGGATAAGGAATTTAAAACTGAGAAGCTTGCTCGCTTCGCTGTTGATAAGCAGAACTTTATTGATTCGGAAGACAGGGCGCGTGAGTATAACGGAGATTTTTGGTACAAGGATTCAAACGGAGATTTTCATAAGGAAAGCATGACGGCTCGCAAAAGCAAATTGGATAAATCCAGTTCTAATCTTGAAATGGACAGGGCGCAAGCCAAAAAAGACGTTAAAGCGTGGGCTACCGCTGCTGATAAAAAAATTACGGCCATAAATACGTATATATCGACTCTTGATCCAGCTATTGATCAGGATCAAATAGATCAACTGACGTTAGAAAAAGAAAATCTTATTGATAAGGCATTAAAAATTGAAAGTCAAGGAGGATTCACTAAAGGCCGGGCGCCGAAGAAGCTGGAAGAGAAGTTCAGATATCCGTCGTTGGTTGACCCTGAGATGCTGAAAATAAGCTCTCTCATCGCGGGTACGGCAAGGAAGCCCGTCATAGGAAAGAGAGCTCTTCCGCTCATAGCCAGGAGATTGCCACCGGTACGCAGAACTAGAAGAAACAAGATAATAAACGCTAAATAAAAAATATGATTGCTGACATCTTAAAAAAAGTCCATAGGAAATTCGCTAAGGATACTGATTACCCTGAAGCTGGAAGCGAGGATCTTCTAACGCGGATTGACCATGTCGACGATGCCATTTCGGAATGGGAAGATCTGGTTGATGAAGGATATAGCTGGAAGGAATTAATGACTACTACGCAACTTGTTTTAAGCGGAACGGGTACGGATCCTTTGCCAACTGATTTCCGTGCATTTATAAGGTCTTTTAATATGCAGGGCGATGGATTCCAAATGGCGACGCTGATAATCAACGGATCGGAATGGAATGAAGTCAACGCATCAGAGGGAGAGCGGATGGCACAAGCTGGATTTTCTCCGAATATTTTTTGGGACGCAAGCGGAAATTTCAGATCACTGCCGGCAATGACCGGGACAATTACTTTGCCATATTTGAGAAAAGCGACCCGCTACACAACCGGGTCAGAAACGGATGAACCGGAGATGTCGAATCCTAAATTCATTGAGGACTATGTCACAGCTATGATCTTTGATGACAATTCGGATGACAATAAATACGAATCGAATATGCTGGCCGCCAATGAAAAACTAAAGAAGATGAAATATAAAGCGATGATCTAATTTTATGCAAATCCGCAAAACAAGAGGACGAATAGCCAAGACACCGTGGAAGCTGGTCGTTGATGAATTCAAGGGCATGGCTTCGCTTTTGGACGATGTCATTCTGGGGAAGAAATTCGCCAAGGAGATGCTCAACCTGTATATGGTTCAGGACGGGCGCCATAAGACTAGATGGGGAACGGCATATTATGGGCAAGAGCTTCCCGGAGGGGCGAAGATAATCGCCTCAGGAATCTATGAGAAGACGGACGGCGTTCAGGAAAAGATAGCTGTCGGATCGGACGGCAAAGCATATAAGAGCGTCGATCAGGGAGCATGGACCGAAGTAAGCGGCGCGACTTTCACGACAACGGCCACCAAATACAACTTCTGCCAATCAGTCAACCAGCTGTATATTTCCAACGGGGTCGATAGGCTCACCAGGTATAACGGAACGGTATTGCTCCGATATACCCAGCTTGCAGCGCCTACCGGACTCACTGGAACGAGAAGCGTTCTCACTGCCGGATCGTATCACAATTATTACAAGGTGACTGCTCTTAACGATGTAGGAGAGACCCAGGGAAGCGCTGAATTCGACCTGACTACCAATAAGACCAGGAACTCGTGGATTACGACTTCCAACGAATACCTGACATTGTCCTGGACGGCGGTACCGGGAGCGGCGCGCTATCAGATCTATTATTCGGACGAATCAGGGAAGCAGTTGCTCCTAGCTGAGACATCGACGACCGATGTGACTTTCAAAGATGATGGGACATACGTCCAGAATCCGTTTTTCACTTGCCCGACCAGCGACACGACCGGAGCGCCGGCTTTCAAGATGATCGCCGATTCAGGATCCCGCTTGTGGGGAATTACGAAAGACCTGATCTATTGGAGCGGCACGGGGGATTATCTTGGAATATTCTCCGACTTCTATGGAGGGGGGTATCAGCCTCTCTTGGGAGGGACTGGAGAGGAATTGGAATGGGTCGGCCACTTCCGTAACGGGAAAGGCGATGCTATAGCCACCGCGCTAACGAGGAACAAGGCGGGAACCGGTTCCATCTGGCAGATCCCTTTGGAAGCGACTGCGATAGCCGATACGACTATCATCGTTCCTAATCCGACCAAGCTTCCTGGACCGATCGGAACAGTGGCATCCCTCGGAGTGGTTTCTGCCAATGACTCGCTATACATTCCTAATGGTCGTGGAATATTCTCCCTTAATAACAAAGCGAATGTCACTAATATCCTTTCGACCGGGGAACTTTCAGGAAACATCAGGCCGTCATTCAGAGGATTGAAAAATATCAACGATATAGCTGGGATATGGTATGACGCTAAGATTATCTTCACAGCGTCAGAAAGCGGGAACGGAAACGATATCATGTTCGGTTTGGACACGGAACAGAATGAATGGTTCTGGAAATGGACTGTCGGTTTCAAATCATTCCTAGAAGTCACTGAGAGCGACGGAAAAACGAAGCTTCTTGGAATCCCTAATGACGGTACGCGGCTAATCGAGATATCTCCGAACATCAAGGGGGATCTTGGCAAGCCTTTTTATCAGTCTTGGATATCCGGGCTGATTCCTATTTCTGATGATTCGACTGTTTTCGCCAATGTCCAGGAAGCGCTGATAGAGCTTGGGAGGCCTAGCGGGACAATATATTTCGAAGTTCTCGGACTGGAAAAAAAGCGAGGATTTTCATCGCTAGCCACAAAACAGATAACCGACAGCTTGCAAGCCATAGAATTCTGGAAAGGAGACCTCGGAGAGATAACACTCAAAGATGAGGAAGATGCTCCGATAACATACAACCAGGCATCCGTTAAGAAAGCGAAGCGGATCGGAAAGATCCTGAATGCTATACAATTCCATGTTTACTCGAAATCGTTTGATTCAGATTTCACCATTCTCAAAGTGCAGGCCAAGGGAGTCATCGAGAAGCTGAGAACGCCATCTAATTTTTTCAAGTAAAATAATTAACCTGATAATCTTATGACACCAAAAAACACTGACAAGTTCCTCAAAGTAGCTCCTAACACCGGATGGCAGTTGGAGGCTTCTGGAATAATCGACTCGACAGTTGATCATTTCGGACTCGTTTCATCTACCGGTCTTCCGACCGATACGGCGGTTCTTGTAACTGTTGATCGAGTTGATTCCAGCGGAGCTAAAACCCCGGCAAAAATGGAAAGGATCCTGGGAATAGTTTCCGAAAACAGCATCATAAACTGCATCCGCGGCGTAGAAGGGACCCCACAAGCCCATTCGGGAGGAGCGAATGTCGAAATCATAATTTCAGCGGCTAATTTCAACAAATGGGTCGAAGCTCTTCTGGCTGAACATAAGCAAAGCGGAATCCATAAGGGACCGGTAACTGCTTCCTTCTCTCCCGATGCTGACGCGACAGTTACTATCGACCTTGATGTATCAAACAGGAATAGGATCCAAATGCCCGCAGGAAATATAACGATCGCTTTGAGCAATGCGTCAGTTGGGCAGATTTTCATGATAGAGATAACTCAGGATTCCGTCGGAGGAAGAACAGCTGCATTGTTCGAAACAATCAAATGGGCAGAGGGTACGGCTCCGACTCTTTCCGGTCCGAATAAAAAGGATACGCTCGGATTCATCGTGACAGGAGAAGGAACATTCGACGGGTATATAATCGGTCAAGATATCTAATATGGCACAGAACAACCCGATAGGGGTGATAAAACCTACTGCGAAGGAAACGGCATCAGACGGATACCTGATGTGTGACGGAGCATCATATCTCAGGTCGCAATATCCGGCCCTATTTTCCGTTATTGGAACACTGTTCGGTTCGGTTGATTCAGATCATTTCAATGTCCCGAACGGAGAGGAATTCACAATGATGATGTATGACGAATCGGATCCGAACTTCAATGTCTTGGGTCGTTCCGGTGGAGCGAAAGATATCAATCTATCCCATTCCCATACGATGAATGACCACACTCATTCCGCTTCCGGAACCACTGGAAACAATAATAATTCAGCAGGGGAAAATGGAACCGACAGCACAACTATAGCCCAGAATCCTCACACTCATAATTTTACCCTTACCACAGGAACGCAGACAGACAAGGGCTCCAGTTCGTCCCTGAGCGCTACACAATCAATATTAAATCCATTCATAACCATGAATTGGATGATAAAAGCCATATGATAGCAGATATCTATACATACCCGAAGATAGTGTCACTGCCCAATATGCTTCCGTGCGACGGGGCAGCCGTTTCAAGATCTCAATATTCTCTTTTATTTGAAAAGATAGGAACCAAATACGGAGCTGGGGATGGGGTTACGACATTCAATGTTCCCAATGTGAAAGGAAAATCGATATTCGGCAAAGGCGGAGCTGCTGATTTTGCCAACCTGAATAGCCAAGGAGGGGCTAAGACAATAAACCTCACTCATACACATACTCCCAATTCCCATTCCCACGCATCCGGAACGGGTTCTACTGGCAATCCAAATTCGACCCAGCCAGACAATAGCGGAAGCGGAGCAGCTATCGGAAACCATACGCACAGCATCTCAGCCATGACGATAGGAAATCAATCAGCCAACTCGATGACAACGTATACGAATGCGACTCAGGCTATTCAGAGTAAATATTTCACAGCATATTTTTTAATTCAAGCATTATGATAGGAGAAATAAAAGGATATGGGGGAACGACTGCTCCTCCGCTGCACTTGATGTGCGACGGTGCTGCCGTAAGCCGCACCAAATACAAACGCCTTTTCGATTTTATCGGGACGATTTATGGAGCAGGGGATGGAAGCACTACATTCAATCTTCCCTCAGCCAAGGGATGCAGATTGGTTGGTTATGACCCTTCCGATCCTGATTTTGATACTGTCGGAAAGAAAGGCGGATCCAACACTTATAATTTCCAGCATACCCACACGCAGACAGATCATAATCACCAAGTAAGCGGAACGACTGACAACTCTTCCGGCCCGAACGGGTCAGGATCAGGGAAAACGGTTGCCGCCACAGTGCATAATCATCCATTCGGGACAGTGACTTCAGGCGGGGCAAGCAATTTGGGAATGGATAGCCAGCTTTCAGCAACGCAATCCGTCATAAACCCCAACGTAACGATAAACCTGATAATCCAATACGACATAAGGAAATCCAAAGCATTTCCACTATTCGCTTTCATCCATTAATTTTTATCATAAAAAAAAATGACTGTAGACAACGTGTTTATTCTCAAAGGAGACAAAGTAGCTGGATTCGAGGTCGGGAAGCAGCTAGAAAGAGGCGGGCAGACAACAGATGAAACTGTTATCAGGATCAAGATAACCATATTCGGGACGGTGAAAATATTCTTATCAAGCAATAAGGTTATCATCTTCAGGGGCTGCCCAATAAATTACGAAATATAATCATCATGGAAACATTTCTAACAACAACGAACCTGTTCTGGCCGCTCGCAGGAATCATGGCCACTTTGATAGGGCTCATATGGAACTCCCTATCGAAAAGATTGTCAGACCTCGAGCAGACACAACGGGATTGCCCAGTATCCAAAATGCCAGCCGACATGGCCGAAATGAAAAACGACATCAAATGGATAAAGGGATATTTGTTCAAAGGAGACAAGGGAGGAGAGGAATAGTTCTTTAAACCCAAAAGGAGGAGATCATGATCCAGTGTCCCGTGTGCGGTCGTCCGATGACCATGGATGACGATTCCGGTTTCTACGAGTGCTGCACCCGCATCGATTCGAGGCGGATGCCGAATCTTCAAATCGGACAGCGCGTCAATATGCACGCCGACTGCTGCAACGGAAGCCTCGTCTTCCAGAAGTATGTCGGGCTCGACGCTCATTTCGCCTGCGACTGCGGCCAAGACCACGTGTTTCATGCTTGAATCCTCAACCGGGCAATCCGAAAACGGATTGCCCTCCTACTCATGCGGTCCGCTTCACCCAGCAGACCGCAGAAGCGGGGGATATCCCTGTTAAGCAATTAAAAATAATAAAATGGAAATCGATAAGATAGCGGCCGTTGCCGATGCGGTCCAGAAAAAAGAGGGATGGTTTCCGATCGGAGGGAATTATCCGGAAGGATCTGTTTCGTGGAGATGCAATAATCCGGGGAATATCCTAGCGGGAAGCTTGGCGAAAGAACTCGGCGCGAGCGGTGAAAGCAAGAGCCCGAACGGATTGACGTATGCCGTATTCCCGAGCTATGAGGATGGGTTCTATGCGCTCAAGAAATTCCTGATGTGGGGATTTTCCGGAAAGCTTAAGAATTATGAGACTGACATGACGCTCGCCGAATTCTTCAAGGTGTATTCCGGAGGAGGGGAGAGTTATGGACAGTTCGTAGCGGATCAGACAGGGATCGATGTCTCGACGAAAGTGAGATATATCTATGACCTGTATTGGGACGAAGCGAACAAGGATTCGATCGAGAAAGGGGAATCGTCAGTTTCTCCGTTCATAGAAAACCAGAATCAATCGAGATATTCCACTCTGTATCTCGGGAACACCAAGGTGGATATGCGGAATAACGGATGCAACCTGTTCTCGATTACGGCGATGTACAACATCATGTTCGGAAAAAGCCTGACCCCCGAACAGATGAACAAGATTCTGCTGGACGGAGGGGCTTATTCCGGAGCGCTTCTCGATGCCGTCAAAGTCGCTTCCATTCTGGGATTGGATTATCTTGGCAAAGAGACAGATATCGACAAGGCGCCGGACTGGTCGCCGACGATCAAGGAAGTTGACTTCAGCGCAGCGACTGGGAAGCAGCAGCACTTCGTGGCGAGGATCATCAAACCGGACGGGACGAAAGCAATTCTCGATCCATGGGGAGGGTTGGAAAGGAAAGCGAATTATTACGAAGCCTTGACGGGTAATTCCGATTGGTCGAAAGGCGGATTCAGCTATAGGAAATACAGGAAGAAATAATTTTTAAAATTTAAACTACATGGAACTCGCATCATTCGTGATTATCGGAGCGGCAGTGTCATTGCTGGTCCAGTATCTGAAGAACAGGTTCGGGACCGAGAACGCCATCACTCTGACGATAGTGATCGTCCTCTCGATCGTTGCCGGAACGGCGTACTATCTCGTCAAGGGAACGTCTCTTTATGTTCCGATACTCAATATCCTGGCATTCGCCGGGGCTGTGTATACCTACATATTCAAGAGGCTGGAATAGCCTGTTCGTGAAAAATCAAAGAAATACAAAAACCGCTCGCTAGGCTTTATAGAGCGGTTTTTTCTTACTATGTAAGAACAGGTTGCCTGGAAAATCTTTATGCGTTATAATTTGTCAAGAGAGAATATTCTACACCTTTACATCTTGACAAAATAAAAATTTCTGCTAGACTTCTCTATCGGAAATAAAAACAAAAAAGATGAAAAAGAAACAAGAAATCGCTAGCGTGACAAGGACTTTTCAAGTTGCTTGTTTTTTTGTCAATTTTGAAAATTGAAAGTTTATAGATAAAATAAAACAGCCCGATGCGTCAACAAAGGGCTGTCTGTACTAGAAAGGACTTACTTCGGGATGGAGGGGTCCTTTTTTGGTCCGGACTTTTTCTTTGGAAAGAAGCAAAATGCTTTTTTCCCGTAGTCCTTAGCAAAGATTTTTTCACCATTTATGGTGATCCAGGCTCTGCAGACCATTCCAATTGGCATTGCCATATGGTTTGAGCGTTCGCCATTAGTTATCCTGTAGCGACATGGCGCTAGCCTCTACTCTCCAATTTCACTATTGAAATCAGGGAGAAGAGGCCAACAAAAAATCGTGGGAAGATAATATAAAAATCCAGATATATTCCAGACCTTTTTTATCTTCCCACGATCAAAAAGAAAACTGAAATTGTATAATATTTAGGTATTCATTATTTTGATTTTTTATTTTACGGAAAACGCCGTCTATGACAGTCACTCCACAAAGTTTCGTTCGGTATTATTACCAAATTCATCTCTGTGGACTTCGCGGGTCCCCAGAAGTATTTCTACCTCGTGGAGGTCCTGTCAAAAACGGCGTTACTCAGGACTGTGACATGTCGCCTTAGCATCCATCCGCGAAATGGCATTGGCATATTTTCATTTTTCTGGTGTAATTCTACCATGATTGAACTAATCAAGCAAGTCAACGCATTTAAGCCAAAAAGTATACTTATCCACAGCCAAACTCGTCCCTTAAATATACGCCCAATGCTGTTCTAGGGGGGGCACGATACGATTTTATCTTTTCTTTAACTTTTCTGAGTATGATAGGAATATTGACATATCGGGCTGTTATCTGATATGCCTCTGTCATGTTGCTGCTATGCAACAATTATTTTTAACCTAGCTGTCCCTTTGGGGATCATCCAGTCATCTGGAAGATGGAAGCGGCAAGGTCCTATGGTATAATTCCAGTGTGATTTCTCGCATCACATTGCTATGTTTTTACGTAGTAGGACATAAGGGCCGCCTCTGACTTCCATCGGGACGGCCCTTATGTTTTTATGGAAGCAGTACAGGAGTATCTTGATTGGAAGGCGACGTATGCGCCTAGAGCCAGCGTGAATTACCGAACGTGGTTGGAAAAGTTCGAGATTGCCACTAGCAAAAAGATAATCGATGCAAAGATAGGGGATATAGTCACCTATCGGAAATGGCTGGATGATCGTTATCAGCCGAAATCATCCGAATTGGCTATGGTCGTTCTTAAGAATTATCTCAAATTCTGGAAACTCCAAGGAGTGAATTGCATATCTCCGGAACTTATCCGGGTGCCGCGGACCGTCGCGAATTCGTATCAGCCGATATCTTTCGAGGAATATGTCAGCATGCTCAGCTTCATCCATCCGACTGATTTCTGGGAATTCCAGAAGCTGATCATATTGAGATTGCTCTTTGAGACCGGGATGAGAGTTTCAGAAGTTTGCGATTTGAATGTTTCCGATATCGATCCGGCGAAAATGAACACTTGCATCCGAACGAAAAAGACTGCCCGAATAAGAAAGATTTTCTGGAGCATCGAGACGCATGTATTCATAAAGGAGTTCCTGATTCAGAGAAAAAAACAGAATTCAGCATCCGCACTTTTTATCGGAAGATTCCTAGATGGGACTCCCACAAAAAGAATGACGACCCGGACAGTCCAGCGGCTCATCAAGAATCTGTGCGTCAAGGCTAAGATCGAAAAGAACATAACCCCGCATTCGTTCAGGCATGGGAAAGCTCACCGGGTTCTCGAACTTGGCGGCAATCCGAAAGACGTCCAAGCCATCCTTGGTCATTGTGATCCTTCAAGCAGTTTCACATACCTCCAATGGAACGATCAGGAATTCGAAAAACGAGCTAAATTATTTCTCAAATAAAGATAAAATAGTTTCCACTATTGACAAATTTTTCATGCGTGAGAAAATTGAGGAAAAGAATCAATAGTGTATGGATATTAATAACTGGAATGACTTCCAAAAACAAACAGAAAAAAGGAACAGGCAGATTCACAAGGAATACCTCAAGGGTGATTTGACCATGGAAGCTCTCGGACAGAAATATAATATAAGCAAAGCCAGGGTATCCAAGATCATCAAGAACGAGAAAAAAAGAGCCGAAGTCAACACTATTGACAAAGAATAGCGATCAATGTTATAATGGGAGCGTGATAGGTAGCACTTTTACATAAAAACAAATACAAAAGACAGTGTTTTTAAAAAATAGCCTCAAAATTGAGCTGTAAGAGGATTGAGCCTTTCGGATAGTAGAATGTATGCGCATATGCCTAACGCCTTGTATAAGGCGGTTTAAAAAGACTAGCAATGTCGCAAAAGATACATTGTGCGACACTATACATATCTCTTATCTGAGCCTTCCCTTCCAATCCACACGACTTGCAGTCTACGTTTTTTTTCACAAACAAGATATAAAAAAACATCCCGCTTCCCTATAGCTTCAGAAGCAAACAGAACCATGCTTCTTTAAAACTTCCTGCAATAAATTAATTCTTATACTCCATCTCGGATTCTTACTGCCCTGGCTCATATTTGACATTTACTTATTCTATGTTATAAAATAAGCCGCCCAACAAAGTTCTTGCTGGGCGGCAAAATACGATCACTGGCTATATAAGCCTCTTCACATGCTTTCCTGACTGTTCTCCTCTTTCGAGTTAAACGGACAGCCAGAACATCTGTTCCACTGCGCGTCTCCGTTACCGACGAGACAACCGCCTAGGCTCAGACAATGAGCGGGCCGCTTCGGCGGTTCAGGCAACATCAACTGGGTCTGTTGAGCTTTAACACCCGCCCTTGTTGATAATGTCAATCCACCCATAAGAGAACTCCTTCTTTGAATTATTTTCTCGACTCTCCCTGGCTATCCGTCCGTGGAAGAGATGTTATTTTCGCTTCGTATGCCAGAAAGCATGATTCCCCCAGACACCACGCCAAGAAGGATCAGGTAGTTTGTTATGAGTAGCATACTGTCAAAACAACACCCGATAATGAATAATATCAAGATGATGAATATTCCAGTAAAACACCCTCTGCAAATCCACAACAAAAAAAATTTGTTCATAGGCAGAATCCTTGTCCTGATTAGGATTTTAAAGGTTGTCAATGTACTATTTCAATTTTTCTTTTATATCATATCCAAACATCCAAGTCAAAAAACCACGCTCTATCAAAAAACATGGTTTTCAAGACAGAATAGGAGCAATATTTCTATGCGCTCTTCTTTTTATAATCCTCTATCGCCGCATGAAGCGCATCGCTTGCGAGATTAGAACAATGCATCTTGAGCGGAGGCAAACCTCCGAGCGATTCAGCAACGGAATCACGGGAAATCTTCATCGCCTCTTCCAAAGATTTTCCTTTGGCCATATCTGTCACCATCGAAGACGTCGCGATCGCGCTGGCGCAGCCAAGAGTCTCGAATTTGATATCGGAAATCATCTCCCCTTTCACCTTGATATAGATCTTCATCAGGTCTCCGCAAACCGGATTGCCGACCATCCCGATCCCGCTCGGATTCTTGATGGTTCCCTGATTATGAGGGCGAGTGAAATGTTCGATTACTTTTCTTGAATACATATAGTGAAATATTAGATAGTTATATTGCTATTTTAGTGGTTATCGCAGCAGCTGACGTCCGAGTCTTTCTTGTTTTCATAATACTCCTCGAGAATATCTCCGGAAACTTTTCTCAGTTTTTCAATGACTCTTTTGAGCTTTTCAATGAACGTTTCGATTTCCCTTTTCGTGGTGTGCCGCCCAAGCGTCACGCGAAGCGAACCGTGCGCATCTTCGTGCTTGAGACCGATTGCAAGCAGCACATGTGACGGATCAAGCGAACCTGATGAGCAAGCCGAACCGGTCGAACAAGCGATTCCTTCCATATCGAGATAGAGAAGCAGGCTCTCCCCTTCCACATCGCGGAAGCTGAAGTTGGCATTGTTCGGAGAACGTTTTTCCGCCGATCCGTTGAGACGCGTTTTGGGGATCTCTTTCGTGATGCGATCGATCATATAATCCCTCAGGAGCTCCATTCTTTTTATGTCCTTCTTCCTGTTCTCTTCAACAAGCGCGACTGCCCGCCCAAGACCCACGATTCCAGGCGAATTGAGGGTGCCGGCGCGTTTTCCGGATTCCTGCTCTCCCCCATCCTGGACCTGCCTTATCCTTGTTCCTTTTTTTATGTATAATGCTCCGACACCTTTCGGTCCATATATCTTGTGCGCCGACATGGACAGCAAATCGACACTGATGTTTTCGACGTTGCAGTCGAAATAGTTCACCGCCTGAGTAGCGTCGGTATGGAATAGCGGATATGCCTTGTCTTTCGATGCGTTCCTTCTTTCACTGATGATTTTTCCGATTTCAGCGATCGGTTGAACGGTTCCGATTTCGTTATTGACATACATGACGGAAACCAGGATAGTGTTTTCTTTGATCGCGTTTTTGACATCCTTCGCCCTGGCTATACCATCGGAATATACCGGCAGATATGTCACTTCGGCGATTCCTTCCTTTTCCAGATTCTGGCAAGTCTTCAATATGCAGCTGTGTTCGAAAGCGGTCGTGATGATGTGCGGTTTTACATCCTCGTTGTTATCATCGCGAAGATATGCCCGGATGACACCCTTGATCGCCAGATTGTTCGATTCGGTCGCGCCGCTGGTGAAGATGATCTCCTCCGGAGCGGCATTGAAAAAACCGGCAAGAATCTTGCGCGATTCCTCGACCGCTTCGCTGGCCTCTTGCCCGAACGAATGAAGGGATGAAGCGTTGCCGAATTTCTCGGAAAAATACGGCATCATCGCTTCAATGACTTCTCCGTCAACCGGAGTGGTCGCGGCATTATCCAAATATATTCTCTTCGTCATATTTTTTGTTATTAAATAAGTTTGCTTAGTTTTATGCCGAACAATGTTTTCCTGATCTTCGCATTTAGCGTTCCCCAGACAAGGCTCGACGAGCATCTGCCGCTTTTCATGCATCCTTCGTGATCGCATTTCGAGATGAGCGGTCCCTCGAGAATCTCGACTATCTCCCCTACTGAGATGCTTCCGGGTTTTTTGGCAAGGACATATCCGCCGTTCTTCCCTTTGCTGCTTTCGACCAGTCCGCTCTTCCTCAGCTCCCCCACAAGGCGTTCAAGATATTTCATGGAAATATTCTCCTCAGCCGAGATTTCCTTGATATTCTTCTTTTCGGGATAGCTCCTGGCGACATTCACCATGGCGCGAAGGCCGTATTCAGCTTTGGTGGAGAATTTCATTGCGTATATATCCTACTATTTTGGTATGCTTTAATGATATAAAAAGACGCGCTGGTTGTCAAGTGCGTCTTTTTGGCTTATTTTAGGCAATAATCCTATATAGAAATCCTCTGCAGTTCGCTCAGTTTCTGATAGACTCCCCCTTTTTCGAGCAATTCTTTGTGATCCCCCGATTCGACGATGCGGCCGTTTTCGATGACCAGAATAAGATCGGCTTTCCTGATGGTGCTCAGCCGGTGCGCGATCACGAATGTGGTTCTTTTCTTCATCACTTCCTGAAGCGCCTCCTGGACATATTTTTCCGACTCACTATCAAGCGCGCTGGTCGCTTCGTCGAGGATGAGGATCTTCGGATCGCGGAGGATCGCCCTGGCAATCGCAACGCGCTGCTTCTGCCCAGTCGAAAGCTTCACACCCTTGTCACCGACCACTTGGGAATATTTCTTAGGGAACGACATGATGAATTCATGGCAATTGGCCGACTTGGCTGCTGCGATGATTTCCTCTTCTGTCGCACCCATTTTAGAATATGCGATATTGTTTCTGATCGTATCATTGAAAAGATTGATCTCCTGCGGAACGATCGCGATCTGACTTCTGAGGCTTTCGATTCTTATCTTCCGGGTATCCGTACCGTCAAGCGTTATTTTTCCCTTGCTTGGGATATTGTATAAAGAAATAAGGTCCACCAAAGTACTCTTTCCTTCTCCGCTCTTTCCGACGATCGCCACTATTTTTCCAGCCTCAGCCTTGAAAGAAATATTTTCCAGTATCTTTTCCTTGTCATATGAAAAGCTGACGTCTTTGAATTCGATCGCTCCTTTGACATCTTTGATCTCGATCGCGCTCGGATCGTCGTATCTTTCCGGAACCTCGGAAAATATATTATGCGCCCGATTGATAGTCACGATGTTTTCCTGGAATCTTTTATATCTCATTCCCAATGTACTGATAGCTGCCGAGGCGAAGTTTATATATCCCAAAAGCATGACGAACTTCCCGATGCTTACCGAATCGATGCTCACCAGATATATTCCGGTTGAGAAAAGCGCCAGGAAGCTGAGAGCAAAGACGAGCGATTGCCAGAATGCCAAGTCGGTCCACATGAAAAGCTGCTTGCGATTCAAATAGAATCCTTTGTCGAAATTTTTGATATTGTTCTCATATTCGAATTCCTCCGTCACGTTCGATTTTATGCTGATGATATTCGGAGTCCGATCGAAAATATCGCCATAGGCTTTCTCAAAAAATTTATTCAACTCCTGTTGGCATCCGACGATTGGCTTGGTCTTCCTGATGGTGACAAAAAAGAAAAGCAGGATGAAGATGACATATATGATTGCGAGTATCCAGCTGATCCAAGCAATCACGACAAAAGCCAGAAGCGACGTCAACAGACTCGGGACCGCCTCAAAAAGACCTTCGGAAGTCAGTTCATATATGTTCTGATCAGCTCGACTGAACCTTTCGATTATCTCCCCTATTTTCTTTGATTTATGGAAGGACATCGGCAGGCTGGTCAGCTGCCTCATAGATTTGGTTATAAGATCGGTCGCCACTTGGTATGCGATCGAATGAGCTCTTCTCATCTTGATTCTCAAGAACCAATTTCCTAAAAGCTCTATAGCCGCCCAAGCGGCAAGCAGCGCATACACGGAATTTTCGAAGAATCTTCCTTGCGTCACGACATCCACGATCTTCCCATATATCACCGGCAAAACCAGATATGTCGCGTTTTCCAGCACGACAAAAATAGCCGTGGCATATATCGCTTTCTTATACGGCTTCAGGTATTTTATGATCGGTTTCAGTTTTCCGGTTTTGAACATGATGTCATGATTTTATAACTTTTCAGATTTAAAGTAAATAAAAAACTTTAAGTTAACGACTTTCCATTTCTAAGCAATTATCTAAAAACATCCCTCCAAATTAGTAATGATATTTTTTGCTATGTGAAGCAATACGAAGTACGGAAGTGGTAGTTGTGCACACTTATACTCCATCAGGTTTTTTACTGGATTTGAAAAAACATTGTTTATTTCAAAGTTTGTATCGCTGGAATTGGCGTGACTAGCCTCATACTCATTAGCAATTCTTTTTATCAATTCTTCGTTTGAGATATGGTTAGGATCATGACCAGAAAATTGAAAATGTATAGCTGACGATTCCATATATTTCGAAAAAGCTACAGTTTCAATTGGTACATTATTAGATTCGTTATTGAGGATCATTACCTTCTCATCGGATAGTGCTTGGTATACCATTAAAAATTGAGAGATTGATAAATCTCCATTATTTTCAATTTTTATTAATGCAGCTAGCGAGAAGCTACCATTACTCGGTCCATCTACTATAGATCTACCGTCGATTTCTTTAGTTGCTGAAGCATAAGTTGTAACGCCATCTGGAAGATAAGCATATGCATATTCAGATCCAATAAGTATTCTTTTTACTTTTTTAGTCAGTATTCCTTTTTTGAAATTTTTTACACCTAACTGATCAATACTACTCTTAACTTCTGTCCAAACTCTAAGTGTATGCACAAGATCTAGAAAAGAAATGACGTCGTAATGCTCTACACTCGATCGGTAATGACGTTTTAACCTCTCTAATTGTACTTTGTAATCAGTCATTTCTTGAAGTATAAATAAGGATTTTGAAAAAATAACGCTTAATAACGCCTTAAGTATACCACAAAACGCTCATAATAGCCGAATCCGGCAACGGATCCTGGAAGTAAAATTTCAGATGCGATATAATGAGGATATGCGCATATCATATTCATCATTCGAGACATATAACAATTGCCCCCTGAAATACAAGTTCCAGGAGATAGACAAGATCAAAACCCCCAAATCCAAGGAGGCCGTTTTCGGTTCCGTCATCCATGGAACCATGAAATTCATCCACACTCCCGGTATCCTCTCCCCCACCATGGAACAGGCCATGGAGCATTTCTCCAATTCATGGAACCCTGTCGTCTTCGAGAACGAGCAGGAAGAAAGGGCCGCTTTCACCCAGGGAGTCAGGATCATCCAGGACTATTACAAACGCAACAATCCCGCAGATTATAACATCGTCAAACTCGAGTCGCGTTTCGCGATCGAGATCGGAGAAGATGCTCCGTCAGGTGACGGAAAGCATATCGTTTCCGGGATCATCGACCGCGTCGACCGGACGGAAAACGGATTCGAGATCATCGATTACAAGACCAGCAAGAAGATGCCCACCCAGCAGGACGTCGAAGGGAACGTCCAATTGAGCGTCTATCTCCATGCCTTCCTTTCGCAATATCCGGAAGAGATAAACAATATTGAAAATTTGAAAGTAAGCCTCTATTTCCTCAAGCACGGGGTGAAGCTCAGTGCCACCAGGACCAAGGAACAGCTCGAATCCAATGAGAAGATGTTCCTTGAAACCATAAAACTCATCCAAGAAAGCAAATTCGAACCGAACATCTCCCCTCTTTGCGACTGGTGCGGATATCAGAGGAACTGCCCGATGTGGAAGCACAAATTCAAAGAGGAACGGAAAATCGATACCGAAGAAGTGAACGCTTCCATCCAGGAATATATCGATTTGAAATCCGCCATGACCATCACCAAAGAGAGGCTCGGGAAACTCCAAGAAGACATCATGCTATATATGGAGCAGGAAGAAGTGGAAAGGGTCTTCGGAGAAAATGGCATCGTTTCCAAAACGTTCAGGAAGACATACAAATATGACGACGCGAGGATCAAGGAGCTTCTTGAGCCGATCGGGAAATGGAACGATGTCCTGAAGCTCGATCCGACAGCCCTCAAAAGCATCTTCCCCGTCCTCCCTTCCTCGGTCCAGCGCGAAGTGGAAAAAGCGAAAGTCCTCGACAAGGAAACCAAAAGCCTTGGCGTCAGGAAGAAATAAAAAGGACCTGGGTCCTTTTTATTTCATATTCAAACATATCAAATTTATCTTTCCAAATGAATATTCCGAAAACGATTGCGAAAACAAAAGCCTTCATTCTGAAATTCTTCCTGATTGATGACACGCCTCACAAGATCGCGGCTGGAGCGGCGCTCGGGACTTTCTGGGGAATCATGCCGGGAGAAGGAGTCGGGACGGCCGTTGTCACGGCAGCCGTTTTCCGGTTCAACCGATTGTCTGCCGTTTCGATGGCTATCGCAGCGAACACTTGGACCAGCTTCCTCATCCTGCCTTTCGCCGCAGTCGTCGGCGGATCCATCTTCAAAACTAATCCCGACATACTGGTCAGTGATTTCAAGAACACATACCGCCTCGGCCTGAAATATTTTTTCACCGAAGACATCCTGTCGGGACTTATCATTCCCCTGCTCGCAGGTTTCGCTGTCATCTCGATCGCGATTTCCCTTCTTGTCTATGTTTCCATCTTTCTTCTTTTGAAATATCGGAAGATGAGATTCAGGTGATTGTTAAAAATGGATTTCCCTATTTGCATCCCTTGCCTACAACCCTGCCCTGACCGATCGCTTCCTGCTCGGAAGCGAAGCAGACCAGATTTTCGGCTTTTATCCTTTTGGCCCATTGGCAGGTCGGCGGATAGTATTTGTCGGAACTTTTGCTTCCAACGAAAGCGCAATCAGCCGTTTTTGCCGGAACTTGGCCTGATTGGATTTGAGAGGCGGATAGGTTTGACCCAGCACTCTTAGCCGTTTCGCACCCTAAAACGCTTCCTGGGTCATTTTTGTGGCTTTCAGGGGCTTTTTCAATGACAATAGGGCTCGACTTGGCATTTCCAGCCTTCAGATAGCCCGCCTCGAAGGAAACCGTCCCCACCAGAAGAAGTCCTATGGACAGGACGATCTTGTGTTCGTATTTCTTCATAAACTCTTTTATTTTGTCGTTCATTTTTGTTTTATTGACTTATTGGTTCGATGATGCTATATTCATGAGTTCTCAAGTACCTATACATATGGAGGAGCATCAAATGAATGAGGCTTTTATGATCTTGGTTGAGGCGACACATAAACTCCAGGGGCTCTGCCGGAAAAACAAGCACGAGTTCGAATATCTTTCTGAACTGTTTCGCGAGATCGGGCGTATCGCTCCAAAGCTCGTGAACCTACCCAATGAAGTCAAGAACGACTTGGTCAACTGGGCTTGCATCGGCGCAAGAACCGCCTTGCCCCTTGAAACGCTCGAGGAACTCGAGAAAAGAGAAGTCATCCTCAACGGACAGATGGATGAAGTCACTAGCGAAGCGGTGTTTCTTTGGATCAGCACACTACTGACGCCTCATCATAAGGCTGCTTAAAGCCTCTCTCACCACCGTCCCTGCCCCTTGCGAACCACGTCTTTTCGCGAGGGGCTTTTTTTAGCTATTGACATTATATCACGGATTGGTTAGAATTGGACTTGTAGGAATATGGCTGGTTTACAGCTGTTTTTTAAGTAAATAAATTAACTTTTGCATAGCCACCTTG
>Ga0209373_10000692_pt1 | contig 48935 bp, 44 predicted proteins | sample Higcelweek5metaG_FD_187173 | JGI IMG/M metagenome (GOLD analysis project Ga0209373, IMG submission 187173) | Freshwater pond sediment microbial communities from the University of Edinburgh, under environmental carbon perturbations - High... | ecosystem: Environmental > Aquatic > Freshwater >... | reverse complement strand
CCTCTCAATTCCGCAGTCACAAACGGAGGACAAGATAATAATTGGGTTTCCAAACATTTTAACAATCAATCCGACGAAGAGGACTTAATCAGCGATGATATATAAAGAAACGATTACGAAAGAGGAACTGGATGAATTACCACTTCATTCTTTCGAGGGTGACATTATGATTGTAGATACGAAGGATAAATTGCGTGAAGCTGTGCGTTATCTTTCACAATTTTCGTTCATTGGTTTCGATACAGAGACCAAACCTTCATTCAAGAAGGGACAGATGAATACCGTTGCTTTACTTCAGTTGTCGACAAACGAAAGGGCTTTCCTGTTTAGGTTAAATCATCAGGATCTTCCCCGCAAGATTATATCAATATTGTCAAATCCATCAATTTTGAAAGCCGGAGCTGCTATTCGCGACGATGTGAAAGCCCTTCAGGCAAAAAAACGATTTGTACCTGCCGGATTTATTGAACTGCAGGATGAGGCAAAAGATCGCGGGATCAATTGTTTTAGTCTTAAAAAATTATCAGGAATAGTATTGGGGATTCGAATTTCAAAGGCTCAACAACTTTCTAACTGGGAATCTGTTGAACTTACCGAAGCACAGTTGAGTTATGCTGCCACCGATGCCTGGATATCATATAAAATTTATGAACATTTTAAAAATGGGGTGGCATGAGTGAAAATATTTTAAAAATAGTTCTGAAACCGGGAAAAGATCAATCGATGAAACGGTTTCATCCCTGGGTGTTTTCAGGAGCAATTTCAAAAATTCCTGAAAAGATAAAAGAAGGTGATGTGGTTTCGGTCTATTCCAGTGCAAACGATTTTTTAGGAATTGGTCATTACCAAATTGGATCAATTGCTGTTCGTATTTTTTCTTTCAAGAATGTAGTTACCGACGAATCGTTCTGGAGAGAGAAACTTCAAAAAGCATACAATTTACGTGTAGCTCTTGGATTTGCAAATAATAAGGAAACCAATGTCTATCGGTTAGTTCATGCTGAAGGCGACGAGCTACCGGGTTTGATCATCGATATTTACAACGGAACGGCAGTGATGCAGATGCATACGGTTGGGATGTACCAAATAAGGATGCAACTGGCTACGCTTTTAAAAGAGGTCATGGGAGAGGAGTTGGTAGCTGTTTACGATAAAAGTTCGAAGACAATCCCTTTCAAATCAGGTATCAATCCGGTCGATTCGTATCTGATTGGAAAATCGGAACCAACCGTTGTTTCAGAATTTGGCATGAAATTCAAAGTTGATTGGGAAGAAGGTCAAAAGACCGGTTTTTTCATCGACCAACGCGAAAACCGCAACCTGCTTCAGCAATATTCAAAAGGTCGCGATGTACTCAACATGTTTTGCTATTCGGGCGGATTTTCCTTTTTCGCCATGAAGGGCGGGGCTAATTTGGTTCACTCTGTCGACTCTTCAGCAAAAGCAATTGATCTGACCCGCGATAATGTGGAACTGAATTTTCCTGGAGATTCACGTCATGAAGCGTTTGAATCCGACGCGTTTGAATACCTTCGGGATATTAAAGATAAATATGACCTGATTATTCTTGACCCTCCCGCATTTGCAAAACACCGCGAAGCTTTAAGTCAGGCACTTCAGGCATATAAAAGGATTAATGCAAGGGCATTTGAACAAATCAGACCGGGTGGCATTGTATTTACATTCAGCTGTTCACAGGTTGTTGGACGAGATAAATTCAGGGAAGCTGTATTTTCAGCGGCGGCTATTTCAGGCCGTTCAGTGCGAATTCTTCACCAGTTAACTCAACCTGCCGATCATCCGGTCAATATTTATCATCCTGAAGGTGAGTATTTAAAAGGGTTGGTTTTATATGTTGAATAATTGGGGTTGACACAATTTCTGATTTCAAGTTGCTTTTATACAGAGGCATGGTGCGCTCTTGAATTTATACTATTAACCTGAACCAAAACAGCAGCAATTACACAATTTTCAATGGGAATTTCAGTATTTAATATTGAGCTTCTCCATTTTGTTGTATAACTACCTGCAACAACACCATCTTTCAAAATCAAGCATCTATTTCCCCAAAAATTTAGTTTTGCAACATATTCACCTTTCCCTATCACCGATATGATAAAAATTGAACTAAAAACCCGATTTCGAATAGAACCAATCAAATTGTTTTCTAAATAGATTAATTTCTCATCTTTCCAAAAACTCCTGCGTTTTATCATATATCTCTCATCATCAAGTGTAATCCAGTTTTCTGGTCTCCATTTTTCAGGAATAAAATGCCCAATTAATTTGTAATCAGAATAGATTGAAAAGTTGGAATGATACCATTTTTCCCTTTTGATAAGATATGTTTTCATATCAATTAAGTTTAAAATCGTTGTCTCTAAAAACAATTTTTAAAAGAGTAACGTACTTTACTTTAACGGGGATTTTCTTGTTTATTTCCCGAAGCAACTCGCCAAAATCGGCTTTGACCAGTGAGTTTTCTATGACGATTTCATACGTTTTTACTTCATGCTGTCCGGCAATGGTCAGATAATTAAGGCAACCTCGTGGGTTATTCAAGTTTGAAGTAGAAAAGAATTCAAAAGTGACATAACGGATATTATCCCAATTGCTTGAATATTCTACTTTTTCATTGACCAGAAAACGAAAACCATTTTTGTCAATTTCAATATTCCCCAGTATTTGTGGGTTTCTTAACCTCGACTTCGAAACAATTGAGATTCCTACAGCAATAATGATGAGTGCAATAGCAATCTGGCGCACAACTGTATCTTGATTCTCGCGAAAGAAAACTTCAATAGGCGAGTCTTTTCCAAAGAGGTGAAGCGACATTGCAACCATTAAAAGTATAATGGGGATAAATGCAATCATTATAATTTTGTAGATTAATGTTTTGCGGATATTCCTCGAATTGACTACTTGGGTGTTAAACATGTTAGTTCTTTTTAGGTTTTTAAATTTGTATTGGTTTACAGTTCCAAATTACACTTTTTTCAAAATTATTTCAAATCTTAATTTGATTATCGCTTTGTGTTAACGATGACCTCCAATTTGATATGATCGGATGAATACAAAATCCAAAATCCCAAAAAGTATTATCTTTGCTACTCGTTTTAAATGATAACTATGAGCTTAAGTGAACTAACAGCAATATCTCCCATTGACGGGCGTTACCGCAACAAAGTCAGCGAGTTGGAAGATTATTTTTCGGAATACGCGTTGATCAAATACCGGGTTTTTGTCGAAGTTGAATATTTTTTGGCATTGTGTACCATACCGTTGCCTCAATTGGCCGATTTCGATCATTCAAAAACCGAAGATCTTCGTTCTATTTTGATCGATTTTACCATCGAAGACGCTCAACGTGTAAAGGAAATTGAGAAAACGACCAACCATGATGTAAAAGCGGTTGAATATTTCTTGAAAGAAAGATTTGATATGCTTGGATTGAAAAAATACAAGGAATTTATCCATTTTGGATTAACCTCTCAAGATATTAATAATACCGCGGTTCCTTGTTCATTGCGCGATGCCCTTCGCGAAGTATATTATCCTCAATTGGAAAAACTAATTGATAAACTGGAAGAACTTGCCAGCAATTGGGACGAAATTCCTATGTTGGCACGTACCCATGGGCAACCAGCTTCTCCAACCCGTTTAGGTAAAGAGATCCGTGTTTTTATTGAAAGGTTGAATGTCCAGATTGATTTGGTAAAAAGCATTTCGTGTTATGCCAAATTTGGTGGTGCTACAGGTAATTTGAACGCCCATGCCGTAGCTTTCCCTGAAGTTGACTGGGCTAAATTTGCCAATGACTTTTGCAGCAACTCCCTTCAACTTGAACGTTCGCAATTCACAACACAAATAGCCCATTACGATAATTATGGCGCCATTTTCGATAACCTGAAACGGATCAACACCATACTTCTCGACCTCGACCGCGACATGTGGACCTATATTTCAATGGAGTATTTCAAACAAAAAATTAAACAAGGGGAGATAGGATCATCAGCAATGCCACATAAAGTTAATCCAATTGATTTTGAAAATTCGGAAGGCAATATCGGATTGGCTAATGCACTTTTCGAACATCTTTCGGCCAAATTACCCGTTTCGAGGTTACAGCGAGATCTTACGGATTCTACTGTTTTACGAAACATAGGTATTCCAATTGCCCATTCATTAATTGCCATTAATTCAACGTTGAAAGGGTTGGATAAACTGTTGCTAAATATGGATGCCATCAATAATGACCTAGAAAAAAACTGGAGTGTGGTAGCTGAGGCCATACAGACGATATTACGGTGCGAAAATTATCCAAATCCTTATGAAGCATTGTTAAACCTTACACGCACAAATTCCCGGATTACAAAAGAAACGATTCAAGAATTTATCGATTCACTTAAAATCAGCCATGAATTAAAAAACCGGTTAAAACAAATTACACCACACAATTACACCGGAATTTAATGCTTGAATAGGATAGTTTCAAATTGTTCTGTTTTCTTGGAATTAATGATGTAGTTTGAACAATAAAAAAGCATCATCTTAGTTCTATTTCTGTTAACTAAACCTGTGTCGATGAAACGACTTTTTACTTTATTGAAACGATTCATACCCCCCTATAAAGGTTGGGTTATTTCAAATATAGTTTTCAATATCTTAGGCGCTGTTTTTGGCGCTTTCTCATTCATTGCGCTAAGTCCAATTCTTGGTATTTTGTTTGGAACTCAAGAGTTGGTTACTGCTCCGGTTCCATTTTCTTTCAGCTTAGATGCATTAAAACACAACCTGTTTTACAAAATTAGTTTGATGGTTGGGGACCAGGGGCAATTCCGCGCTTTATACCTGATCGGTATTTTCATGATTGTGATGGTCTTCCTGAAAGTGGGGTTTACCTATCTGGCCAGCTTTTGTATGGTCCCGCTTCGGAACGGCGTTGTTCGCGATTTACGCAATAGAATCTACAAAAAACTATTGTCGCTTCCCCTTGGCTATTTTTCAAACGAACGGAAAGGCGACATCATGGCACGGGTTACCGGTGATGTTACTGAGGTTGAAAATTCAATCATGAATTCGTTGGAAATGCTTTTCAAAAACCCAATACTGATATTGATCTCGCTCGTTGTGATGGTATATATGAGCTGGTCACTCACGCTGTTTGTATTTGTCATGCTTCCAATAGCCGGACTTATTACCGGGCAGATTGGTAAAGGGCTTAAAAAACCTTCGAGGAGGGGACAGGATAAGATGGGTGAATTGCTGAGTACCATCGACGAATCATTATCGGGCTTAACCATTGTGAAAGCATTCAATGCCGAGAAAAAAATGGAGAAGCGGTTTACAAAAGAAACTCAGGATTATTATAAAATCATGAACCGTTTGATGTGGCGAAATTATTTGGCACATCCGGTAAGCGAATTTCTGGGTACAACCATCATTATCATTGTGTTATGGTATGGTGGTGGATTGATACTGAAAAATGAAGGAGGAATGGCTCCCGAAGATTTTATTACCTATCTGGTTTTCTTCTATAGCATCATCAATCCGGCGAAAGCCTTTTCTACCGCCATTTACAGTGTTGAAAAAGGGATGGCTTCGGTTGACAGGATCGACCAGATATTAAACTCTGAAAACCCGATTCACGATACCCCTGAGTCACAGTCGAAGAAAACATTTGATAGTGAAATCGAATTCCGCAATGTCACTTTTGCCTATCATAAAGACATTATACTGAATAATATAAACCTGAAGATTCCAAAGGGTAAATCAATTGCTCTGGTTGGAAAATCGGGATCGGGTAAAACAACGTTTGTGAAATTAATTCCCCGGTTTTGGGATATCAATTCAGGTGAAATTCTGATCGATGGTGTTAATATTCGGAATATCAAAGTGGCCGATCTCAGGGGAATGCTGGGGTATGTAAGCCAGGATCCGATTCTTTTCAACGACACATTTGAAAATAATATCTCATTTGGGGTTGAAAAAGCAACGATAGAAGAGGTAATTAATGCTGCAAAAGTTGCCCATGCCCATGAATTTATATCTGAATCGACCGATGGATATTTAACTAGTGTAGGCGATCTTGGTGGTAAACTTTCTGGCGGACAACGTCAACGGGTTTCCATAGCGAGGGCTGTGTTGAAAAATCCACCCATTTTGATCCTCGATGAAGCGACTTCTTCACTTGATACAGAGTCAGAAAAACTCGTTCAGGATGCCATTGTCAATTTAATGAAAAACCGTACTTCCATTGTAATAGCCCACAGATTATCAACCATTAAAAATGCCGACCTTATTTTCGTATTTAAAAAGGGTGAGGTTGTTGAGCAAGGTACGCACAATGAATTACTTGCCATCAAAGGTGAGTATTACAAATTACATAAAATCCAAAATTTCTAAAATTCCACTAATTTTATAGTTGAAGCGTGTATTGCGAATACAGGCAATTCCTTTTTGCTTTTCAAACAGAATAACCTCGTTAAAGATTGTTAAGAAATGTGTATTTTCTATTCGACAGTAAAAATTTGACCATTATTCCGAAGAATCAAAATTTCTATGGTACATTATTTGAGAGTAATTAGTTAAATGTAAAAGTTAAATCATAAATTGCGATTTCTTTCATCATTTTAAACTGGGTTTTTTAAAATTAAGCAAAATTTCAATTATTTTTGGTTGATTCAAAATTTGTATATCTATCTGGAACTGGTTTTAGTTAGGGTGAGATGGTGCATACAAAACTATATTGTTTTGGAAAAAGGGTAGCGTTATGAAGAAAGTTTTAATAATCACGTGGTTAGTTCTACTATTTCTTTTTATTGGTAAAGTCGGTAAAGGGCAAAGTGTAGTTAAAAATACTCCTGGAAAATATATGATGCCAATGGATAATGCATCTGCTTCATTACCAGGAAAGGCAAAAGAGGGCGAATTATGGCTTGTTTTTTCCGATCGTCCCAATAATCCGCTCTATTCCGACAAATCGTGTTCCAATCCAAACGGTCAGAAATTAGCCTTCATGAAGGCAATGTATGTGGTTGATGAATCTGAAACTACAATTAAAGTAATTGATATTGACGATGCTGATGCCCGTGGAAATCTCAAAGAAGGTGCCTCATCAAGAGCCAGTTGGATTAAAAAGGAAAACATGTTGCTTTGGAAAACCTGTTTAAAAACCAGAGATGTTAATCTGGTAGAGTTTAAAGGAGGAATTTTCAATAAAAAAGCGATGGTTCTAAACATATTAGGCGATGATCAGAAAGTTGCTCGAATCCCTGAGTTTTATTCTCATCCCAGATGCAGCCCATCCGATTCAATTAATTCTGCATTGGTATATCAAATCAATTATGTATATAAGGAAACGCCAACAGCTTACCTCTTAGCTGATATTCCGGAGATTTCTGATGTTTACAACGATCCGCAGCGTATTAGGGGATGGGTACTAAAATCACAAACGACAGCCTGGAATCATCGTTTAGCGTATGAAGTTAACTGGGATGCAAAGGCTGTTGCTGAACGAAAGACGGCACAGAAGAGAGCAAAAATTTTTGCTAATAAAAATATTTCAGGAACTATTCTTTATCAAGAAGATGCTAATTATTACAAAACACGCGCGATTGGTGAAGTTGATAGGTTCCCGGTTTTAGATGTTTACAATGGAGTTGCCAAAGTTGGCGTTATTGGTGACTTGCACTCTGAACAAGGTGACGTATTATCAAACTCAGAGTTTGCCAAAATCAAGCATGTAATCGACTCCATGTCGGGTGCGCTTCGTAATGTAAATGTGATATTTGTTATTGATGCAACGAGTAGCATGATTCCTTATTCCAAGACGATACAGGATGCTATAAAATCATCGATGCGCGATCTTTTAAAGGGACAAAACAATTACCGGTTTGGAGCATTACTATACCGTGACGCATCTGAAGGATCTGCAAATGCAATTCATTACACACGCGATTTATCGTCGAATTACAATGGCGTAATTAGTCTTTTAAGCCGATACATGACACCAACTTACAATAAATGCAACAACGACGCTGAAGAGTGTGTGTTTTATGGTATGAAAAAAGCCATTGAACGTTTTGACCCTTCACCCGATGAATCGAACTTTATTATTTTGATCGGTGATGCAGGGAACCACAGCCGTACAAAATATAAAGATTGTTCTGGTGTCGAAGCTGATGATTTCACTAATATTCCCAAACAGGAACTGGTCGATTTGATGGCTAGAAAAAACATGAACCTATTTGCTATTCAGGTCAACCATCAGATAACAACAGATGTAAAACCAGCCTATGAAAAATTCAGAAGCCAGGTGGAAGAAGTAATACAAGATGTTGTCATATTGCGGACTCCCGATGGAAATTCAATCCCTAAAGAATCAATTATCAAAAGAAAGACAAAAGATATTGTTGAAGTCAATCCTGATCTTGGAATTCCTGGTTATTTGAAAATGGCTCCCGATGGAGGTAGTTTACACCCAACAGTGCTTGGAAAGGAAATTGAAACTGAATTTCAGATCATTGACTCAAAAATTAACAATCATTTGGAGTCTATTTCTTTGTACCTGAATGGAAAATTGAATGGGACGAATGTAAAACAGTTGAAAAACTTTATCAACAAGCTGGAAGCAAGGAATATTTCCCCTGATAAATTGAATATCGTTTTTCAAAAAAATGGACAACAATACAATACAGGTTACGCACAGCGGTTTGAGCCTGGATTGAAAAACCCTTCATTCCAGAGTGTATTGCTTATGTCGCAGGATGACCTATTTCTGATAAAAAAATCACTCGAAAGATTGATCCCTACCGATGATTTGTCACAGTCGCAAAATGAATCCCGCTCTTTTATCGTATATGGATGGCAAGAAATTTTGGTTGATATTTTGGGTTATTTCCCCGAAGTTAATGAGGCGGTTGATACATTGAGCCTTTATACATTATCAGCTATTTTAACAGGGTGGGGAGGTAAGGAAAAATACAAAGACATTCGTTTGATGGACGTAACCTCTCCTGATAGGTTTTCAGATGAGATGTTGTATGAATACTTGATTGATTGGTGTATTACCAAAGGCCATATTCAAAGCATTTATGATGGACAGAACCTTTTAACCGGAGATTTCTTTGAAGATCACATGTGGACCATTTTTTATGAATATTTATATATTTTGACCAATGGAAAAACACAGCAGGATGATACGATGAAACAAAAATTTGTCGATCATTTTAAAAGCTATACAAAGGAATACAACAATTATAAAGCTTCTTTCAGAATTCCGATGGGTACAGGGACCGGACTTAAACATTACTGGATCGATTCCAGAATATTTCCTCACAATATCAAGGTATTGGGTGAGCCTGATCTGATTGAATCCCTCTACAAACCCTATTTTTAAAAGAACTTTCGCTGATGTCAGATAATTCAATAAAAGATAGTATTGATAGAAAAGATATACTTTTCCAGATTGAGAAATTATCATGCGCCTATACAAGTAACCAACCGGTTCTTGAAACGAACGATTTTTATATTCCCAAACGTAAAATTACTGTTCTTTTAGGTCCATCTGGTTCAGGAAAAAGTACTCTTCTCGAAACATTAGGGTTAATGACAAAAACAGTCGACCATGAAACTTCTGTCATTAAATTCTATCCTACGGATGATGAGGAATATGATTTAGCAGATATATGGGCCGATAATCAAGCCGATGACAGATACCGAATCAGGAAGCTTTATTATAGCTTTATTTTCCAGAGCACAAACCTCATGGCCAATTTTTCGGCTTTGGAAAATGTAGGTCTTACAGAATTGATTCAAAACAAACCTGAATCGGAAGCCTATTTTAACGCGATTGAATCACTGGTAAAAAACCTGAGTGTTACCAGTTTGTCGTACAGCAAAAAACCATTTGAATTTTCAGGTGGAGAAAGACAACGACTGGCTTTTGCCCGTGCAATAAATCCAGAATTTACAGTTCTGTTTGGTGATGAACCAACAGGGAATCTCGACCATTTCAACTCGGTGAAGTTGATGCACTTTGTACGTGAATTCATAACAAAACAACGTGAAAATGTAAGTGCAATCATCGTTTCTCACAATATACCACTTTCACTCGATTTTGCTGACCGCATCATTGTCTTGTCAAAGAAGGAAAATGGAATTTCAACCATTGATCCACATTTTATTTACGACCGCGATCAGTTAAAATGGTACGAATCACGACGAGAGCAATTGAGTATCCAAAAGGAGATAGAGTTACTGCTCAACTCCGATACCGAAAGTTTTGTGCGAGTTCTCATGCATCTCTCAGAATTGAAAGTCTCTGAAGAATTCTTCAACGAGATTAAGCAAAGCATGATCAATCAGCAAATAATGGTTGAAAATGACCCAAATTATTCTGAGGCAGATAAAAATGAATATCAAAACTGGCTTACCCAAAAACTTGAGGAAAAAGAGCTGGCAGATCCAAAAGTAAAAGAATATATCAGGCAATTTTCCCACGGAGAACTTAAAAAAGTTGAAATAAAGATTAACGATGTTATCCGTACGATTCAGGACTTGAAATTTAAAACGGCCGTTGAAGGCCATCGCGATAAACGAAGGAATCAAACAGACAGGATCGAAAATCAGGAATTCAGAGGTGGACAATCCCTGATTGGTAGTATATTAGGATTTATACCTTGGCTGATTCTTGCTATAGCTCCCTTGTCTAGCTTTTTGATTGAAAAATTTGTTGGCATTTTCTTTTTAAATTCATCAAAGAGAAAAAGAAAAACTACAGTATCACAAGATGATAGTGATACAATTACTCATCTTGAATTTTCGTTGAAGGAAATTATTCCCGCAGTATTTTACAAAATATGCGTTTTTTGGGATTGGTTAAATGTCAGATACAAATTATTTGCAAAATACCAGTTAAAAATGAGCTGGATCCCATTCAATACGATCCCTCATGACTTCAAACATCTGTTTTATCGTAACGAGACAAAGGAATTATTAGGAAAGCGAAATAAAAATTTTTGGTTAATTGTTGTTATTCTGTTTTTTACGTTTTTGGCAATCGGTTTTTCTAATGGAAGTTTGAGCTATCTTAAAAATAAGATGGAGGATCCATTTGTTCGTTCAATCAACGCTCCAATACCGGCAACAAACAGAAACGCGTTCAGGATGATTGAAATTTTCAATTCAGATTCTCTTAAACAACGATACAATTACGATACAATTATTGGGTATAATAAGTGGACAACTTATTTTCAGGGCGATCTTCCGGAAAGTTCCAATCGTGGAGTCGATGGACGTTCAATTCCATTTGATGATCCTCTGGTTAACACCATTGTTGATCCTCAAATTAATAACTCGATTGGAAACACTTTTTTGGGCGAAAATGATATTTCAATCATTGTTACCAGAAATTTCATCGAAAAATTGGGTTGCTCTGAAGAACCTGCATTTGTATTCAGAAAAACCAGGGATGGACGGGCAATTCCGATCCCAATCCGCGCCATTGTTGATAAACTTCCGGGTGAAAGAATCGATTTTATGGCTACCCAATATTATTATAGTAACAGTAACTTGTTGGGTGATAAATTCCTGTTTTCAGACAATAAAAAGCTCTACGCCTATGTCGTGATGGATTCATTGAAAGTAGATGAATTCAGGAAAACATGCGAAGATTTCTTTTCAGGTTACTGGGAAAGCGGAGGTAAACTTGAGCCAACGACCGTTGACGTTTTCAAATATCAGTTTTCATATAAGACCGTTTATTCTCTTCAGGTTTCCTTTAATCGTTCTGAAGAGATTGCGTTGACCGATATCGATGAATTGTATAAAACCCTTAGAGAATCGGAAGAAATCAAAAAGTTTGTTGAAAGCAATAAAATAATGGATAATGAATTCATACAAGCGTATTATCCCAATCAGGAAAACCGGATTTCGAAACGTTATGATTACATCGCTGTAAACTTTAACGATTTGAGCAAGGTGGATGCATTTGCTCAGAAATTCACTGAAGATGCTGATATTAAACTTGAAATGTCGAAGATTGAACAGATGAAAAATTACAACTTCGTTAGCAAGCTGACGGGTATCATGTCGATCATCTTAATTGGTTTTAGCGTTGTAATGATTAATATATTTCTATCAAATATCCTGAGTACTCACCTGAACACAATCAAAAAGAACATTGGAACGTTTAAAGCATTCGGAATTGATATTAAGAGGATTTATATCGGAATGATGTATATTTTCGTATTGCTGCCGTTAATTTTGGGTCTTTTGTTCGCTGCTCTCTCCGGATATCTTGGAATGGTTTATTACATCATGGATTTCCTTTCTCCCTTTGAGATTGAAAAGGACCTTTATTTCGACCTTTATAATAGCTATACTCTGATTTCTGTTTTCGTTTTGCTGATTGTCAATTATTATACTTTCAGTTTAATCATCAACAAAATTTTCAAACAAACACCTGGCGATTTGATTTACGATAGAAACAGTAGGGCATAAGATTAAGATATAATCCTGAATTCTATTTCATAAGAGATATACTTGTCATGAGTTTTGGCAAGGAGGGGCAAAGTCGTAGTGAATTTGAATTAATTTCTAATTCCAACTAAACCATTCTGAAAATTTGTGATTTTCGATTTCTTGATTTTCGATATCCAACTGAATGTCTCGCAGATTTACCTCTTTCGATACCGAAATTATACTAATAAAGGATAAATAAACATTTAAATGATTTTTAGGGATACTTTCCTCTATCCTGTAATTGCTGTTCTTCTTTTTCATCTCCTTCATTTTGTTTCTTTTAACCAGATCAATTTTCAAAATTCACTATTCTTTAAGAAAAATTTGAGTGTCAAGTTCATTTATAACATCAAAACAAGCATCTCCGTACAAATGTTTCTTAATTAGCATTATTACAATTGTATAACAATTAACCCTACTGTTTTATTGTAAACTTTTCATTAAGTAATTAAAAATTCTTTGTTTCGAACTGAAAGATGATTATTCTAAGTCAGAAACTCAGTCGAGGATTGATTATTTAACAGTTCCAACAATGAATTATTGAGGGATGCTTTTGTACTTTTGCACGACAAACAAATTCGAGTATGGTACAAATGGTTTTTTATTTGATTCTGGGCATCATTGTTTTTGATTTCATTTTTGAACAATTTATCGATTATCTGAACACAACCCGGTGGAGTGAACAATTACCAGAGAAACTTAAAGGAATTTATGATGATGTTGCCTACCAAAAATCACAGGCTTACAAGAAAATTAACCATAAGTTCGAGATGCTTACTTCAACATTCTCATTTTTGATCATTCTTTTTATGTTGTTATTCAAAGGGTTTGCGCTTGTTAATGGTTGGGTGTTGGGAATTACCGAAAATATCATACTCTCTTCATTGTTTTTCTTTGCAATACTGGGATTTGCTTCCGATATACTAACAACTCCTTTTTCATTGTACGATACATTTGTGATTGAAGAACGTTTTGGGTTTAATAAGACAACCCCAAAGACATTCATTCTGGATAAAATAAAAGGTTGGTTGGTCTCAATACTTTTGGGCGGAGGCTTACTCGCTATTATCATTGTTGTATGGCTTAAAACAGGCGATTCGTTTTGGCTTTGGGCATGGGCAATCATCACGATTATAACCCTTTTCATGACCATGTTCTATTCAAACCTGATAGTACCGCTTTTCAATAAGCAAACGCTATTAGAAGAAGGTGAACTTAAACAATTGATCCACGACTTTTCAGCGAAGGCGGGATTTCAATTGAAAAACATCTATGTAATCGACGGTTCAAAACGGTCGACCAAAGCAAATGCCTATTTTACAGGAATTGGGCCAAAGAAACGGATCGTGCTTTATGATACACTAATCAATGATTTGTCGAAAGAAGAAATTGTGGCTGTTTTAGCCCATGAGGTTGGACATTACAAAAAGAAGCATGTTTTAACAGGGCTATTAATAGGAATTATTCAAACCGGAATTATGCTTTTCATTTTTTCACTCTTGATTGGTTCTCCTGTTTTATCGAATGCTCTGGGTGTAGAAGTGCCCCGGTTTCATATTGGGCTAATTGCTTTTGGGATCTTGTACAGTCCGCTTTCATTTGGTCTGGGAATTATTATGAATATTATTTCGCGAAAAAATGAATATCAGGCCGATGCCTTTGCAGCCCGATTTGGTTTAGCGGAACAACTGGCTTCCGGATTAAAAAAACTTTCGGTGAAAAGCCTCACAAACCTTACACCACATCCGTTCTATGTGTTTTTTCACTATTCTCACCCAACATTGCTACAAAGGCTTAACCGGTTAGAAACAACCGCAACATTGAATTAATAATTTACACTTTATGAATGCAGAAATTATTACCATTGGCGATGAAATATTGATTGGGCAGATTGTCGATACCAATTCAGCATGGATGGCTACCGAACTGAACGCTATCGGAGTGAAAATAGCTCAAATCACCTCCATTTCAGATAACCCCGAGCATCTGGTCACTGCGCTTAATGATGCCCGTAAACGTGCAGATGTGGTATTAATGACCGGTGGATTGGGACCTACAAAGGACGATCGAACGAAAACCGTCCTGACTTCCTATTTCAATTCAAAATTGGTGTTGCATCAACCAACACTTGACCAAATTCAATCGATGTTTAAAGCCAGGAGACTAACAAATATTCAACTGAATGCTGATCAGGCAATGGTTCCCGAATGCTGTACCGTTTTGTCAAATCCGGTTGGAACTGCTCCGGGTATGTGGTTTGAAGAAAATAAGGTGATTTTTATTTCCATGCCAGGTGTTCCTTTCGAAATGAAACAATTGATGACCGATCATGTTTTACCCCGTCTGAAAGTTTTATGCACTGACGGGAAAATTGTCCATCGAACCATTCAAACCATTGGGATTCCTGAATCGTTTTTAGCCAAACAACTTGAAAATTGGGAAGATGCTTTACCCGATCATATCCATTTGGCCTATTTGCCAAGCCCAGGATTGATTCGTTTGCGCTTATCAGCTTTTGGAAACAATGAGCAGGTTCTGGAAACTGAGGTAAATAATCAGGTCGAAAAACTCAACCAAATAATTCCTGATGCTATTTTTGGTTATGGTGAGATTACAATCAGTCAGGTAGTAGGAGAGTTGCTGAAAAGTAAAAAATCAATGGTCTCTGTAGCTGAAAGCTGCACCGGCGGATTGATCTCACATGAAATAACCTCAGTGTCCGGAAGTTCTGAATGGTTTAAGGGAGCTGTTATTGCTTATTCCAACGAAATAAAAGAAAAGATACTTCATGTGAAAAGCCAAACACTTGAAGAACATGGAGCTGTAAGTGAACAGGTTGTACGGCAAATGGCTGAAGGTGTTCGCGAAATTATGGGTACTGAATATGCTATCGCAACATCGGGAGTTGCAGGGCCTACCGGAGGAACACCTGAAAAACCGGTTGGAATGGTTTGGATTGCTGTATCCGGTCCAGGCGAAACTGTTTCCAACGTATTTCAATTGGCCAGCGACCGGGGCCGGAATATCACCCGGGCTTCGCTTACTGCCTTAGATATGTTACGATTGTTGTTGAAAAAGTAGCTTTCAGTTTTCTTTTAAATTTCATAAAGTATGAAGAAAGTAATCATTTGTGTTTTGGCTGTTTTGGTTTTGATATTTGGCACAATCATCATGTTGCCATCACTATTCAAAAACGAAATCAAACAGATTGTTATCGACAAAGTCAATTCCTCGATGAATGCAACTTTTTCATACAATGATTTCAACCTTTCGCTAATCAAATCTTTTCCCGATTTTACCGCTACTTTTCACAATGCAACACTCATGGGTAAAATTCCTTTTGAGAAGGATACACTTGTGTCAATTTCTGAATTATCGGCAACGATTAATCTGCCATCGATGCTGAAGAAAAAAGGTATTGTGATTAATGAAGTTTTCATTGATGATCTTTATCCAAACTTTCTGGCTACAAAAGTAAAAATGCATCTAAAAACTGTTTTGCGTGCTGACCATGAAAAATTCGATTTCAGATTTGTGGATGGACTTACAGAAATTAACGATCAATCGTTATTGCTGACCGGAGGTTTTTCAATGTCTTCCGATCGTATGTTTTTCGATATTCAGTTTGAGAATTCTTCAAATCTAAATGCAACTTTCAAATCAATAATGACAGAGCCCAGCATTGATGCAAAACTGAATGGTACGGTTGACCTCGAAAAGCTGACTAAAATATTTCCTGTCGACAGCATGATTCTGAAGGGATTAATTACCGGCGATGTTGCTTTTGCCGGAAAGATATCGGATATTCAAAGCAATAATTTTGAAGAGTATGTTTCAACGGGATATTTGAAACTGAAAGATGTCGATTTACAGAATAGTTCACGTTCAATGAGTGTCAGCATTAGTCAGGGAACAGCAGAATTGAAAAACCAAAATTTAAAAATTGCGGTCAAGCAACTGCTTTACGATCAGATAAAAGTCACTGATTTAAATGCGAAAATAGAGTTGAAAAATCATCAACTCATCTTGTCTGATTTAGAAATGAACATGCTCGGCGGGACTTTAAAAATGGATGGAACCATAATCACCAATAGCAACCAGAATCCGGTTGCCGATTTTAACCTCGATGCAAAAGGGTTTGACCTTCCTTCGGCTTACCGCGATTTAACCATTGTTCAAAAATATCTTCCCTTTTCACGAAAAATTGAAGGGGAATTTTCAACAGCGTTCCAATTAAAATCGCAATTGGACGATAAATTTAAAATGGTGCTTCCATCAATTACAGCAAACGGCTCTTTTTCTACAAACAACCTAAAACTGATCGATTCGGAGCCGCTAAATTCAATGAAATCAGTTATCCAACCATCCAAACTAAAAAACCTGGAGTTTGACAATTTCATTGTTGATTTTGAAATTAGAGAGGAAAATCTCTATATGAAACCTTTCAAAACGGCGCTAGGCGATCAACCCATCTCTATTTCAGGAATATATAACCTGGGTGGAACTCTTGACTACCGGATTGATGCAACAATAGACAGGAATATTCTTTCTGATAACATTCAAAATATAATTTCTTTTATGCCCGGTCATGAGTCAATTAAAAAAATTGATGTTGGGGTAAATATTTCAGGTGATTTGAAAAAGCCTGATGTTACCGTTGATACCGAAAAAATCAGAAAGCAGGTAGTAAATCAGGTTAAGAAAAGCTCGGGAAAAGAGATCAGGGATGCAGCAAAGAAACTGCTTGATAAATTTCTAAATTAAGAATCGACATTTTAGTGCCTTTCAATAGGGGTTTAGAGATACAGGTTTCGTATTACATATTAAAATAGGAATAAATCCGGGTTCATAAAATTATGCTCGAAATTTATACGAAGAAAACAAACAACAATGACCAACAATAAAAACATGATCCCGGGAGCAACCGCATCAGTGGTTTCCGACGCAACCTTCGATGAATTAGGTGGAAAACTTTCATTGGTTGAAAAAGTAGGCTTCGGCCTTGGAGATACGGCTTCAAATATCTTGTACCAGGCTTGGAGCTTTTTCCTGATGATCTTTTATACCGATGTTTTTGGGATCGATCCTAAAATTGCGAGTTTTATGTTTTTGATTACTCGTGTATGGGATATGATTGTTGATCCTGTTATGGGAATGGTTGCTGATCGTACCAATACCCGTTGGGGTAAATTCCGTCCTTATCTGTTATGGCTTGCGGTTCCTTACGGCTTTTTAGCGTTTGCAATGTTCATTACCCCTGCATGGAGTCAAAATATGAAAATTGTTTATGCCTTTGTAACTTACATTCTAGCAACGACTGCTTATACAGCGATAAACATCCCATATTCTTCGTTGATGTCGGTAATGACGCCAAATCCCAAAGAGCGTACAACCCTTTCACAATTTCGCTTCTTCTTTGCGTTTGTTGGAATGTTGCTGGTCACCACTTTTACGTTGCCATTGGCCAAATTATTTGGGGCAGATCCAACCCATTCGGGTTATAACGAGGCTTTGGGTTACAGTCAGTCATTAGGATTTCAAATGACCATGGGCGTATTTGGCGCAATCGCTGTAGTCCTGCTGATCATTACGTTCTTAACAACCCGCGAACGGGTAAAACCTTCGAAAGAACAAAAAACCACAGTCCGTGAGGATCTTCGGAATGTATCAAGGAACTTGCCCTGGATTATCATATTTGTAGCCTCGGTTTTTTGGCTTATCCATAACATGATCAGAAACGGTATGGTAGCATACTATTTTAATTATGTGAATGGGGAAGGCAGTAAAATACTTTTCAGCCTTGCGTTCGGTTCTCAAAAGTTGGATTTTGATTACACAACAACGTTCATGACCGTTGGAACGTTTGGCATGATGGGAGGAATCTTTTTCAGTTCATTTCTTAAGAAAAACTTCGACAGAAAAAATGTGGCCATGTTTTTATCAATTGCCAGTGCATTTTTAGGAGGATCGTTTTATTGGCTGCCTCAGGAAAACTTTGTATTGCTCTGCATTATGAATTTTATATGGTCGGTTATAGCAGGTGCTATACCTGTATTTGTTTTTGCCATGTTTGCCGATGTTGCCGATTTTCATGAATGGAAATTCAAGCAGCGTGCCACCGGGTTGGTAACAGCAGGTATCATGTTCGCCATAAAAATGGGTGTTGCAATTGGAGGTTTTTTAGCTTTGTTTTTGCTTGGACTATACGGTTACGAAAAGCAAGCAATAATTTCACCCGATGTAGCCAATGGTATTAAAGTACTGTTCAGTATCATTCCCGCCTGCTTTATACTGATTTGCGGTATCATGTTCTACTTTTATCCTATCAATGATAAGCTTTTGGCAAAAATTGAAATCGATTTGAAAGAGAGGAAAAAACAAAATGATTAAAGGAGATTTTACATTACCCGGAGAGGCTGGTTATGAAGATTTGACGCTTGAACTAGCTGAAAGATGGGGTGCTGACGCCATTCGCGACAGTGACGGCACGGTATTGTCCGACAAGATTATATCTGCCGATTATAATATCTATTCTACAATATGCCTTGTAAGGGCAGACAACGAGTGGGCAAAAGCCAACAGGGACAAGCTCCAGCAAAATTACCTGATGAGTGACCCTTTTATGGTTGAAGGAGATAAGGCAGAGATAGATTTGTTGAAAGGCTTTTTTCGCGAGCAGTTTGAAATAAACACGATCGATGATCCCAAGGTCTGGTGGCAAGTGTTCGACCGGACTTCTGGTGTTGAAATACCTAAAGATCATTGGACTTTTAATGCTGAAAAAGGTGTTGTTACAATCAATAACACTAAAAAGTGGCACAAGTACACGGTTAACTTTCTGGCTTACCAAATTTGGGAAGGCATTTCGATGTACAACCACACCACCAACAATTGGGGCGACCGCGAGCACCAGATGCCCGTTGATCCAATCTACCCTGAAACCCAAAAGTTCATGCTCGATTATTTACAGAAATGGTTGGATGAGCATCCCAATACAAAAATAGTAAGGTTTACCTCCCTGTTTTACAATTTCGCATGGTTTTGGGGCGATCCTTCAATTCAACGTTTTAGGTATGCCGATTGGGGTTCTTATGAAGGAACAGTAAGTCCGAGAGCAATGCGACTTTTTGCCGAATCGAGGGGCTATGAAATGATTAGCGAGGACTTTGTCAATAAAGGCGCTTACTGCACCAGCCACAACGTTCCATCTGAACGCCTGTTGGACTGGATGGACTTTATGAATGAGTTTGTGGTAGGTTTCGGGCGTAAATGTATCGATGTGATACACGCTGCTGATAAAGTTGCCTACATGTTCTACGACGATCATTGGGTAGGTACAGAACCATATAGCAAACGATTTAAAGATCTTGGTTTCGATGGATTGATCAAGTGCGTATTTAACGCTTTTGAGGCCAGGTTATGTGCCGGAGTTAAAGGCGTAGGCTTGAAAGAACTCCGTCTGCACCCGTACCTTTTTCCCACCGGACTGGTTGGGGAGCCAACGTTTATGAAAGGTGGCAACCCCGCGTTGGATGCTAAACGTTTCTGGGCAAATATTCGGCGAGGGCTACTGCGCGTACCCATCGACCGCATCGGACTTGGAGGATATTTGCATTTGGTACAAGATTTTCCTGATTTTGTTGAAACCATTGAATCTATTGCCGATGAATTTCGATCGCTCAAACAATTCCATGCCGAAGGAGGTCCATATACTGCTCCTCTTAAAGTTGCGGTTCTAACAGCCTGGGGTGAATTACGGTCCTGGGTTTATGTAGGCCACTTCATTCATGGGATGGAGCTTTATGAAGTTACAGAATCACTTGCCGGACTACCTGTTGATGTATCGTTTATCAGTTTCAATGATATTCTCGAAAAGGGTATTCCCAATGATGTTGATGTGATTATTAACGCTGGAAAGGTAGGAACAGCATGGTCGGGCGGAGAACATTGGAAAAACGAAAAAATAATTGAGTCGATTTCGAACTGGGTTGCCGAAGGGGGCGGTTTTATTGGCATAGGTGAACCTTCTGCCTCTCAGAATACAATTCCTTACTTTCAGTTGTCACATATTTTGGGTGTTGACAAAGAAATTGGCATGACGTTAAGCAATGTAAAACTGGAATACACTGTTTCGGAGAAGAAACATTTCATCATTGAAGATATCGAAGCTGAAATCGATTTTGGTAACGATATTAAAAGTGTTTTCCTACTCGCAAAAAACTCGGAAGTCCTTTCTGCGAAAGAGGGATCGATGCAAATTGTTGTTAATGATTTTGGGAAAGGTCGATCAATTTATCTGTCAGGATTTAAGTTTACGCCTGAAAATACTCGTTTGCTTCACCGAAGCCTATTCTTTGCAGCTGGACAGCAAAATGATTTTCAACCATGGACATGCAGTAATGTTCGTACCGATTGCGCCTTCTATCCAAATACAAATAAACTGGTTGTTATAAGTAGCAGCGACAATGTGGAAAATACAAAAGTTTTTGGCGAAGCCGGAAAGTTATTTGAGGTTAGCCTGAAACCCCATGATATCAAAATAATAGATTTATAAGATTGTCCGATTGGGGCGTATCAATTCAGATGGCAGGAGGCACATTATTCCAAACAGTATGATGTGCCTTCTGATGCTTCATCTTTGATCGTTCCGGCAACAAGAAGCGCCTTCTTCACCAACTCCTTTAATTCTTCAAGTAAACCACTGCTTGCAGCCTTTTCAGCACGCGAACGGCAATCGAATGCTGAATCATGAATATTGGTGGCGGTGTTGATCCCATCGGAGCAATCACAATTGGAAGCATACTCTTTCACCAAAATGGCCGATTCTACTGCCAGATCGGTTTGTGCAATAGCCTTATCAATGTATTGTTGTGCCTCTTCAAGCGTCGTCGCTTTTTCAACCTTCTTAAGATTTTTAATTGTGGCCGAAATATACGATTCTACATTTTGTAATTCACTCTGGTATTCAGTACACTGAGCGGAGAGAGATAAACTGCTAAATATTAACGATACGGCAATCAGATAAAGTCTCATGATGATGGTTTTTACAACATTATACACCCAAAAGTAAATTAAATCTTTGCGATATAAAAATAATAGACTGAAGCTTTAAGGAACTTAGAAACAAAAAATGGAAGGCTGTGTCAATCAAACGTAACACAGCCTTCCATTTTCTACTTTTTTGCCTCTTACTTTAACGCCGGTTGTGTCAGCGACCAGTGTGATTGAATGATTTTCCAACTACCATCAGGTTCCAACCGGAACACTTCGGTACAGTTCCATTTCTGAACAATACCATCAACAAAAGAATTCAGGTTGAAAGTTAAAACAGCCATTTCTCTTGTTACTTGTACCAAAGGGTCAATCATTTCATAGCTCTCGACTTTCACCTGTCCTCGTATTGCTTCATACATTTTGGTCAGGGCAGCAAGACCATCCAAACGTTTTTCGAAATACGGGTCAAAATAAACAACATCGGGAGCATACAATTCGAGATAACCCGAGGGGTCACCATGATTCCAACGTTCCAATGCTGCTTTTTCAAGACTGATAATTGTTTCCTGTACTGATTTTTTTTCCTGTGCATTTGCCATAACTACTTGCATTAATAAGATGATTACAACTGTTTTCTTCATTGCTGCTGATTTTAAATTTCAACAACAAATTTACCCGATGATTCAAGGAAAAGTTCAACACAAAACAGGGTGAAAACAGTACTTTTCAGGGATTTTGCTTTTTACGAAAGGCGAGGGGAGAGATGCCTGTTTCGTTACGGAACGAGCGGATGAAATAAGCAGGATCTTGAAAATTCAGTTGCCAGGCAATCTCAGAAACAGAGCTGTCGCTGTAGAGCAGCAACCGTTTTGCTTCGATGATTATGCGGTTTTGAAGGTAATGCTTGGCGCTAATGGCATATTGCTTTTTAATCAGATCGTTCAGATGCCCGGGTGTTATACACAACTCACCTGCATAAAAACTGACCAAATGGTTTTCCCTGAAATGTTGTTCGACCAGTTGGCCGAACTGCAAGGCACGATTGTCGATCACGCCAACCTCGGGAAGCTGATACGATGAACGGTAGGCGCTGTTTAACCATGCCAACGCCTGATAAAGCAAAGCTCGAAGCAGATGGTTATCTTTTTTCGACAAAATCTCGTTCTCAATTTGAATCAGGATGTTTTTAAAATAATACCCCTGCTCTTCGGTGAGGGTAAGGTTTGGGTTATGTAGTGAGGGCGTAAAAAACGAAAGCTTTTGTACAAATTGAAAATCGTTGAAAAAGTTACAAATAAATTCCTCCTCGAAAATCAGCACCAACCCTTTTGGCATCGATTCTATTTTCCACTCTCTGATTTGATTTGGCGCCGTAAAGAAAAGCTGACCTGTTTCAATTGAAAATTCATTTCCGTCAATCAGAAACCACCCCTTCCCATCAATAATAAATGTAATGTCAAAATAAGTCAAACAGTGTTTCGGGTCGCGCCTGATGTAACTCTCCAGGGTTTCAAGCCTGATCAGGTCGATCAGTAATTCGCTCCCGTATTTTGTTTTGAAGAAGTTGTAAGTGGCGCACCCGTTCATTGTATGGTTCGAAAAAGAAATAAAAATCAAATATAGAAATCTCAGAGGGTTTTATCATCCAATCCTGATCGTTTTGTTGACGTCAACGAAATGGTCGGAAACCGCTTCACCATTGGTTTTGCAACTTTCTTTTGCCTTATCGACCGCATTCAAAATATAAAAGGAATATCCGGCTTGTTTTCCGCGTGTTTGCGGAATTTTGAAAATAAAACGATCCATCCGGTGTCCAGTTCCCTTATTTACCGTTTTCGGTTGATTTATCGTTTGCTGTTTTTAGAACAGTTTTACGTGTGCGTATTTTGCCGTTCAGGTTGTTTACCAGTTCGGCAACTTTGGTGGTCAGGTTCCCGTACACCGACGCGTTGTCGGCGTACATCATGTTCAGGTAATTGATTACGGTGTTCAACTGGTTTATGGTATCCTTCCGAATCGATGAGGGGACAACAATTTGCGATTTCCCCGATTCAAGTGTGGCCGACTGCTGTGTAAGCAGCTTAAACCTTGCTTGTGCCCCGTTTAATTCAGCTACAAGGGTTGTAAGGTTTAACGTTGCAAGCGAAGCGGCGCTTTCTCTTTTTGCGAGTTCGCCTAAAATGGAATCGAGCAGCGCGCTTTCTTTCTCAAGGCTCTCATGGGTAATATTCGTGCCATGAGATCTGATCATATTCAGCAGGTTTGAAGCTATTGAGCTGGTCGTTTCCTTGTTCCAGCTTATAAAAGCTTTCAGGAACAGTACAAGGGTAATTAGCAAGTTGTCGCGCAGCGAGTCGGTTTCATCAATTTCATCTTTCAACTCTTTTTTGCGATTTGTGCCTATACCTTTTACCATATCGGAAGCCAGCGCTTTTAGCTTCTGGTTCCCGCGGGTCAGAAATTCATCGGTAAGCGCCGCTTCATCAATGGCAGTGCTTACACTGTTCGATATGTCAGCCGTTTCGGTTACCGAAGCGGTACTGTAAAAAAGATCAATCATAGGTTTCAACTTTTAGGTTGATAAATAAGAGAACACAACGATGGGGAACCATCCATTGTTGGATATCGAATAGGATCGTTTTATAATGATCGGAAAAAATTGGAAGGATAGTGTGAGGATTCATTCTATTTAGTTTTTCGGATTTGTATTCAAAAATAAAAAGTATAATTGGAAAATAAAAGAAAATTGCGGCTGATTTTAAACAAAATACCCGAACCTGCAACCCAGAAAAGGGTTGACTGTGAATAACCCCCAATGCAATTGGGGGGGTAGGATGCACTCATCGAACCTGGAACCCTGCAGGGGTTCTATCATTATAGAGTAGGTTTATTATACCTTCTGTTAGAACAAAAATTTTTAGATATCTAAATAAAACAGGTATGCCTGGCATAAGAATTTTGAATTTATGATTGAAACACTTCTGTTTGGGTCAAAAATTTTAAATTTTTGGGGTGAAAACTTTAGCGCGGGTCAAGAATTTTGGATTTATGGTTGAAGAACTTTAGCGCGGCTCATTTTTTTTGAATTTATGATAGAAAAAGATCAGCGTGGGTCAAGAATTCTGGATTTTTGATTGAGATTGTTCTGTGCGGCTCATAAATTTTGGATTTGTGGTTGAGAAACTTTTGTGCAGATCAATATTATTTTTCTTAATCTTTTTTCCACAAAGACGGAATGTTCTTAAATGTTAATCCCATCAATTCAAGAAAAGATTTTGGGGAAAGTTTATCATCATTTCTCAACTGGAAAGCTCCTATAATTGAAAATAGCAACATTGAGCCAATTATAATAAATGGTAGAAATTTGAATGGCAATATCTTTGCAATCACTACTATTGATGAAATCACAATCACAAATACGAATAAATAAAATGAGCCCGACACCCAGATATTTTTATGTTTATTTGGATCAACTTTTTTAACTTTGTCAGTATTGCTATTCAAAATAGCATTAATTGACCCTTTTTCAGTTGAATTTATTTGCCCAATTTCCCCCTTATTACTAATTTCTACGTTCATATTTTATGCCTCCATTTTCAGTAATATTAATTGTTTCAATGCTGCCACCTTTATTAACATTAATAATAGGTCCCGAACTAAAGATTTTCTCAATATTCTTATCAATATAATCATTTTCAAAGGGAAGTAATAGCATTTGATAAGATTCTAATTCTCCTGGTTTAGCGAATTCTTCTGCTTTTAAAGCTGCATCCAAAAAATTTTCTTGGTCAATGCCATAGCGAACTTCTTTCAACAATTTACTTGAAACATTTTCTAGATAAATACTCAATTTGCTTGAGTATTCATCCGACTGAATAAACTTATTTTCGTACTGTTTTAAAAAAGTCAAAATACCTTTCAATGTTTCCTTTTCAGCATTAATACGGAGAAGGTTTAGCCTCAGATTACGCAGAAAAACATGGTCACAATTCTCTTTATCTAAAATTTTAATAATCCAGGTCTGAATTGTACTTTGATTGGTTAACTTTTTCCGATAATGGTACAGTTCAATCTTTTCATCAACATATTTTTTTATCAGAATAGCATGTTTAGGAAGAACAACACTGTTGTTTTCATCTTCAAACACAGCAATGCATAATGGTTTCCCCGATCCAATCCACCAATTTTCAATTTTATTTTTTTTAATCCCTGTTTTTGTACTAGTTGAATATAAGTATTGTTCAGTAATGGCTTTTCCACAATTGAAAACTTTAAATTCATTTTTCTCATCAGTGTGATTTCCGATCAAAACATCAATGTTACAATACGCAGATAAGATTTGTTCGAAGTAGTTATTGGTTATAGAAATTTTATTGAAAAATTCTTCAAATCGGTTAGAAAAACCTATTTCACATTTTACTAAAAAATTACCGTCTGAATTAATCCGTCTAAACCGACACTCAGAAGTTAGAAATGATTGATTACTAAATTCAATTCTGTGTTTTTCAAAATTAGATAATTGAATACCTTTTCGTGCAGTACAATAAAGGTTCTCTCCACTCCAATAAGTTGAGCCTCCTTTGTTCCGTATTCTGATAATCCCATTATTTTTAATCATCTTTTCCTCTTCAGGCATAGGCCAATTCGGAATTGGAAGCTTAAAATTATCTTTAATCAGGTCTCGAAAATCGACAATTGGATATTGGAATTCTACGAACATACAATGTGCAAAAAGAAAGAGGTTGGCGGTGAAACGCTTCCCCTCATGTCAGCGAAATATAATTATAATCTTAAAATTAAATTCCGCTGAGTAAATGTAATAATAAAAAATGAATGCATCTAAATTATTTGTGTAATTATTAATGGTTGTAAAACATATAATAGTTTTAATTCTAACTGATTATTCTTGTTTTTATAATCGATTAAAAAAAATAAAAGATAATTTTGCATCTTTACAGCAGCTCATTACCATGTAAAACACACACGACTATGACAACAAAATTTCTCGGTATAATCCTTCTTTCCTATGTAATGCTGACAGGATGCAAACCCCGCGTATATGAGTATACAAAATTATCGGGTTTTGCTCAGGGAACCAGCTACCACATAACCTACGAAAATTCGAAAGAAAAAAATTACCAGGCCGATATTGAATCGATCCTGAACGATTTCAACAAATCGCTTTCTATTTGGGATTCTACCTCCATCATTTCAAGGATAAACAAAAACGACAAGGCCGTAGAAGCCGACGATTGGTTTGTAGCCTCGTTTAATAAAGCAGCCGAAATAAATAAAATTTCGGGCGGGGCTTTCGATATAACCGTTGGGCCAATTGTTCGTGCCTGGGGTTTTAGCACGGCTCCGGTTGCAAAACACGATGCCGCTTATATCGATAGTCTTCGTCAGTTTGTTGGAATGGAGAAAGTGAAGCTTGAAAAACGAAAAATTATTAAAACATCGCCGGGTGTTCAAATCGATATGAATGGCCTGGCACAAGGATATTCTGTTGATATAGTTTGTGATTTCCTCGACCGCAAAGGGATTAAAAATTACATGGTTGAAATTGGAGGCGAGTTAAGGGCCAAGGGTAAAAACGCATCAGGCAAATTTTGGAAAATCGGTATTGATAAACCTGTTGATGGAAATATGGAGCCTGGTAAAATGCTTCAGGCAATCATCGAAATAGACAATAAATCGGTTTCGACATCGGGTAATTACCGAAAGTTTTATGTCGAAAATGGGGTTAAATACTCGCACACCATCGACCCAAAAACCGGGAAACCGGCCTACAATACTCTATTAAGCACGACTGTAGTTGCCTCCGATTGCATAACTTCTGATGCTCTTGCGACTTCATTCATGGTTTTGGGTATTGAAAAGAGCATAAAATTGCTCGAAAAACTTCCCGGTATCGAAGTCATGTTTCTATACAGCGATTCACAAGGAGGGCTTCAGGTATTTACAAGCAAGGGAATGGATGCGATGATTAAAGAAATGGCGAAGTAGGATTACACAGTTAAGCCTTCTAATTTTCAGTATTCCAGGAATTATTTGCGGTAAAAATTCATTTCATTGATATACTCAGATACGCCGAAAGGCAGGAGGTGCCTGACATCTCTATTTTCTGAAATAGCTCTCCGTATATAGGTTGATGAGATTTCCATGAGTGGCGAATCAACAAAAGTGAAATTCCCCTTTAAATCAAGCTTCGGAAGCTCGAATCCCGGCCTGGGGTAAATCAGAAAGCGGTATTCGCTGATCAATGTCTCATAATCCTTCCACTTGTTGAGTTGAATAAAATTATCAGCACCCATGATAATGATAAATTCATTCCCCGGATGTTTCTCACGCATTGCCGTAAGGGTATTGATTGTATAAGAGGGTTTTGATAAATTAAATTCAATATCACAGGCCAAAAACCGGATGTCGCCTTCAATGGCGCGTTTTACCATTTCAAACCTGTAATGATCGTTAAGAAGGTTCGCTGATTTTTTTAACGGATTTTGAGGCGAAACAACAAACCATAACTGATCGATGCCACCATTTTCGACCATGTAATTGGCGATGGCCAGATGCCCATTGTGGATTGGGTTAAATGAACCGAAAAACAGACCAATCCTCATAATTTATCTCATTTGAATCTCTATAATTTCACCGAATTAAATGAAAAAGAGGAATGCCTTATGGTAACTGAGCTTGCCGAAGTTCCAATATTCCATTGCATTTATTTTTCCAGAAAATCCCTGACAATTCTTTCTGCTTCCTGCAACGCATTTTCCAATTTGTCGTTGATTAAAACAACATCAAAACGCGGGGCGAACGTCATTTCATATTTAGCCTTTGCCAGGCGCGTAGCTATCACCTCTTCGCTGTCGGTTGAACGCGATAAAAGCCTCTCTTTTAATGTTTCGAATGTTGGCGGTTGAACAAAAACTGAAAGCGCATCAGCGCCATAAAACTTTTTGATATTACACCCGCCTACCACATCAACATCGAAGATTACATGATTTCCCTTCAGCCTGATCCGCTCCACCTCGCTTTTCAATGTGCCATAATAAACACCCGTGTAAACCTCTTCACATTCGAGAAATTCGTCGTTGTTGACTCTACTCTTGAATTCATTGGTCGTGATAAAGTAATAATCTTTTCCATCAACCTCATTGCCCCTCAGGGGGCGGCTTGTGGCAGAAACAGAAAATTCGAGGTTGAAATTTTTGCCCAAAAGGTGTTTAACGATGGTTGTTTTTCCGGCACCCGATGGGGCTGAAAATATGATCAGTTTCCCTTTCCTCATAGAATATTCAACAATTGCTCTTTAATCTTTTCAAGTTCATCTTTCATGATGATGACCAGCTTTTGTATCTCGGTATGATTGGCTTTCGAACCCAGCGTATTGATTTCCCGTCCAATTTCCTGTGCAATAAACCCAAGCTTCTTACCCGATGGATAAGGTTCTTTGATGGTTTGAAGAAAATAGGTGCAATGGTTTTCCAACCGCACTTTTTCTTCGTTGATGTCGAGTTTTTCAAGATAGAAAATCATCTCCTGCTCAAAGCGGTTTGGATCAGACTGGATGTTAGCAGAAACACTATTCAAAGCGTCGTACAATCGTGTTTTAATCCGTTCTAACCGTTCGTTTTCATACGGTTCAATCTGGTTTTTTAGCTTCACAATTAAATCGATATGACTAACAATATCTGTTTCGAGCGCAGTACCTTCTTGTTCCCTGAAACGGTTTAAGGTTTCAATAGCTTCACCAATCTTGCCAACAATAATTTTCCATTCGGTCTCATCGAGCTCTTCATAATTTACTTTAACAGCGTCGGGTAAGCGTAAAATGCTCTGGATGGCCAATTCGGTCATCTCCATATTCAAGTCCTTGTAAATTTCAGAGAGTTGCAAATAATAGGCGTTAACAATAGGTTTGTTAATGTTGGCATTCGATTCCAGCCCCAACTGTTCGCAATAAAGATTAAAATCAACTTTTCCCCTTTCGAGTTTTTCTGCGATAATCTTTCGTACTTCAATGTCCTTTTCCCTGTAAATTCCGGGGAAACGGCTATTGATATCGAGCTGCTTGCTGTTTAATGACTTTATTTCGATGGTAATTTTCTTGGAAGGAAGTTCGCATTCGGTTTTACCGTAACCTGTCATCGATTTTATCATGATCTATAAATTTTGCCCCTAATTTAGTGTTTTTAGAGTGATAAATTGAACGAGTGCTAAAAGTTAGGTAGATAAAAACAGAATTTCAACAGTGTTTTATCACCTGAGCACCGCATTTCTTACAGTTCCCTTCATTGTCGATATCCCTTTGTTTTGTGTGGTAATAAGTCCGTTCAATCAATAATTGCCGGCAATTCGGACAATAGGTATTGCTGTGTATTTCGGTAGCCAGGTTGCCTATATAAACATAACTTAGTTTCTCTTTTGCAATATCAAAAAGTCTGAAAAGCGTTTCTGCCGGGGTGGGGTACTGGTCTAACTCAAACCGGGGAAAAAAGCGGGAGAGATGTAACACGGTATTCTTACCTGTTTCACGCAAAATCCAATCACACATCTCTTCAAACTCTTCATCATCGTCGTTCAGTGTTGGAATAACAAGGTTTGTAATTTCGAGATGTTTACCACGATGGGCAATTTGTTTAATGGTCTCTTTAACTGGTTCAAGAGTGGCTTTTGAATACTTATTATAGAAATTTTCATTGAACGCTTTCAAATCGATATTGAAAGCATCGATGGTTTCAAGAAGAACATCAAGCGGTTCAGGGTTTATGTATCCGTTACTGACCATGACGGTATATTGTCCATTTTTTTTGACCAGTTCCGAGGTTTTAACCATAAACTCAAAATTGACCGACGGTTCATTGTAGGTAAAAGCAACCCCCAGGTTTTTCTTGATTTTCATGGAATGAGCGGCCACCTCTTCTGGTGTCATATTTTTAATCAGAACAGGATGTCGGTTATCGCATTGTGAAAGGGTATGATTCTGACAAAATACACAATGCAAATTACATCCGGTTGTTCCAACTGAAAGGATTTCTCTCCCGGGGAAAAAATGATACAATGGCTTTTTCTCAAGCGGATCGCTATTAATTGCAGCTATTTTTCCAAAAACTTCGGAGGAAAATATTCCACCACGGTTTCTGCGGGCATGGCAATTCCCAAACTTACCGGGTTCTACGATGCAATATCTTGGGCATAACTGGCACTGAACCAGGTTGTCGTCTAATTTGGTATAAAACAGGGCTTCGTTCATTGTCTGATTTTTGGTTTGTACAAGTTATCCCACATTGAACTATTATGCAAGGGAAAGAGCAGAAAATTGTTGAAGTGAACGGATGTCATCCCTTCGAGGGATGACATCCGTAAAAATTGCAAACCTGACCCATCACGCATTGGTCGCATTTAGGATTGGTTGGCCTGCATGTTTCCCGGCCAAGAAAAGAAAGGGCCATTCCAATTTCATTCCATTTATCTGGTGGCATAACCTCCATGAGTTGTTTTTCAATTTTTTCGGGTTTATCGCCAACTGCAACCCCAAGTCGGGGAGCAACTCTTAGAACATGCAAATCAACAATTACCCCTTCTGCCTTGCCCCCTGATTCACGGATAATCACATTTGCCGATTTACGTCCAATGCCAGGCAATTTTGTAAGTTCAGTTAATGTTGTTGGTATTTTGCTGTCGTCTCCAATTATCTGAGCCAATGCTGTAAGCCATTTCGATTTGTTATTGAAGTTTCTGACAGAACTGATAAATGGGTAAAGATCCTCGGGCAGGGCAGTTTTCAGAACTTCTATCGATGGAAAAGTTCTGAAAAAAGTAGTAGACAACTCATTGATATGTTTATCGGAATCCTGTGCTGAAAGGATAACCATTACAAGCAGTTGGTAACGGTTCGCATAATCCAGCGGGTGTTTCCGCTTCTCATATTTCTTTATCAATGGTTCGAGATGTTCAGTCCAATTTTTCATCATTCAATATCAATTACTTATAGTGGTTTTATTTGTGTCAAATTTTATCAATGAATGTTTGCTTCTAAATCCGTTCTTCTCAAGAGTTTTTTTAGATGCAACATTGTCAATGGCGCACCCGCATATTGGTCTCCAATTGTTTTTTAAGCAGGTATCTTTTAAATAGGAGATTATCTGGGTAGCTACACCATGTTTCCTGAAATCAGTATTCACCCACATTCCAATATCATAATAATTCCAATTCGGATGAACCTTTATTAAGTATCCGCATCCAAGCAGTTGATTATCTTTTTGAAACATGATGATGTTATGACCTTTTACAAAGGTTTCAAGCTCCTGGGGCGTTTCATATAATTCATCTTTTTGTTGAAGCAAAAAAGGATAATCGGTATAATCAGCATATCTGATTGTTAAATCATCAACCGGGAACGCATTTGTCTCAATATAATTCCGAAACAATGTCCCTTCTAAAGTATACCCGAATGAATTTCTAAGACAACAAGTAAGGAGCAGGTAATCAAACGATTTACAATATATTTTAGAAACTGACAATTCATGAATTAATGTTTTGAAGTAATCATCACTATGGTGAATAAATTCTTCAATCAAATAAAACTCAACCAGGATATTATCCATTGTTAGAATGGCATATCCTACTGAAATACCATTACCAATAATTATATAACAAGCTGAATTCTCAACCATCATTTCCAAATACAGTTCCTGAAATTCAGACAAAGAATTCAGATAATCCATTCGCAATGAATCGATTTCAGCAAAATCTGTTTTTTCAATTTTAATCATATAAGACCCAAAATATATAGTTATAGTTTGTTTTCAATTCTAAAATTTATACCCAAGACTAAATGAAGGAGAGGCTAAAGCTGGCCAACTGTAAAACAAATTGACACCTCCTCTGAAAAACAATCCTTTACATTTTTGATATCTGTACATCAAAGGAAACATCACCGCGGGGATGTCATCATAAAATTTACCTTCAAAATGTTCTATCCGATATACAGCGCCTAGACCGTATTCAAAATGATGTTTTTTTAATGGAGCAGTGATCCAAGTTATTGTGATTGGTATCGAAATGGTCGATTGAAAGTCGGGATAAATGCCAATTCTAACATTGGTTTTACGCTTTTTCCCAATCATTCGTTCATAGTTTATTGAAGCGAGTCCTGAACTAAACGCATGTCTGATTGTATAATATTCGAGATAGATCGAATTCCTTTTGATACATGAATAATCAGATGGCTGTGCTTTTGATTCAAAAACAGTCAATAATATTGTAAGTGTCAAAAAAAACAGATGCTTCATTTACCAGTATTATATTGTTATCAAAGTCTTCAGTCGGTGTTTGCTTATTCTGAACATTTTTCAATTGTTATAAGATCAACATCATCACTTCCTCTTCTATAAAACACCTTTTTGAAACCGTTTCTCAATGTTCTTACCTCAAATCTAACCAATTTATTCTCACATCGTGAATTATCAGCACCCGAAAGTGTGAAAATATTTGTTAACTTAGACTCAAGAATATAAAACATTGCAAATCCTTTTTCTGCATTATATTTGCACCGCAAATTCTGAAAATGAACTTATCGGATCTAAAATGCAAATGCTTTAATCTGGGTAATAGGTTTGATTACCTTCGAAGATTTGTTAATGGGCTGTTGCTCATAACCACGTTTATATTATTTATTCTTGCCATTCAGGATATTGGTTTTTCACTTCAGAATAATATTGAGCCGTATTTAAACAATCCCAACTATCGAAATCTCTTTCTTTTGACTGGAATCTTATACCTGGTACGATCCATTTTTTTTACAGATCATCAGCTAAGCAGAAAAGTTTTCCTTACAAATTTCTTTATTGGTTTATTTTTAATTATTGTTTTTTTCTTCGGTTTTTTAAGCAGTAATGGTCTGTTTGTCAACCGTTTTTTTAACGAATTCTCAGGGTTTCAGATTTTAGCCTTTATCTTTTTTATTTTGGAGATATCTCGATTAAAACTTGACATTCTCACCAAGGTTCTTAACCCGGCCCAGTTATTCATGATCAGCTTTGGCTTCATTATTTTGTCGGGGGCGCTTCTTTTAAAAATGCCTCAATCAACAACATCACCCATTTCGTTTATTGATGCACTGTTTACCTCTACCAGCGCCGTTTGTGTTACGGGTTTAGCCGCGGTTGACACTGCAACCCGTTTTACTTTTTTGGGTAAATTGATCATACTTGCGTTGATTCAAATTGGCGGGATTGGTGTAATGACCATTACCAGTTTTTTTGGTTTTTTCTTTAAAGAGACATCTTCGTTTCGGGAACAGCTACTTTTACGCGATTATTTAAGTGAAGAAAGTATTACAGGCATCTTAAAAGCCCTGATTAAAGTAGTTTTAATCACTTTTCTGATTGAAGCCATTGGAGCTATCTTTATCTTCTTTTCCCTTCAACCAGGCGGATTGGGTTCTATTAGCGCAAATATAAGATTTTCAATATTCCACTCCATATCAGCATTTTGTAATGCCGGTTTTTCTACATTAACCGATAATCTTTACGATGCACGAATACGCAACAATATTTCTTTACACTATTCTATTGCCAATTTAATTGTCATAGGAGGATTGGGTTTCCCGATATTGCTAAACATTTATAAATACATGAAAGCCCAAACGATATGGCTCTGGGAATTCATTAAGTACAGGAAACCTTATGTACACAGGGTAGGGATGATCACGTTTAATTCGAAAATTGTGATCTCGGCAACATTCATCTTATTGGTATTTGGAACCTTATCGTTTTTATTTTTGGAATCAAATTATACACAAAAGGGGATGGATTTTAACGGGAGGCTGGCCATGTCCTATTTTCAAAGCGTTTCACCGCGTACAGCAGGGTTTAATAACTTTAGCATGGATGCTTTGGCAAAGCCTTCTATTTTAATCATGATTTTCTTAATGTGGGTAGGCGCTTCTCCTGCTTCGACCGGAGGTGGGGTGAAAACCAGCACTTTTGCCATTGCCCTGCTCAATATGGTCAGAATTATCCGTGGAAAAAATCACATTGAAATTCATCGGTATGAGATACATGAATATTCTGTTAATAAAGCTTTTGCAATAATTATAGTTTCTGTTTTCATCATTTGCCTGGGAGTGTTTGGAATATTTTTGATTGACGGAAAGCATGGCTTATTGCGAATTGTGTTTGAGTGTTTTTCTGCCTTTGGTACTGTCGGCCTCTCGCTAAACCTCACCCCGTTACTTTCAGATGCATCAAAAATGATTCTTGTTTTACTGATGTACATGGGAAGAATGGGAAGTTTAACCCTTTTGTTATCACTTTCAAGGTCGTTGACAACAGGTCCAACATTATATAGATATCCAAAGGAAAATTTAATTATAAATTAAATCATTTGATATGAACATTGTAGCTGTAGGATTGGGTAATTTTGGTGCTTCGCTTGCAAAAATTCTAACCTCCATGGGGCATGATGTGCTAGGAGTTGATAGTAGTCTGGAGAAGGTGGAATTTTTTAAAGACACCATTGCCAATACGATTTGTTTGGATGCCAGCGATCCTCATGCGCTAAGGCTTTTACCGGTTAAAGAAGCCGATGTTTTTGTCGTTTGTATAGGCGACGATTTCGGTGTGTCAGTGAAAATTGCTGCTTTGCTGAAGAAATTTGGAGCTAAAAAGGTGATTTGTCGTGAGAGTTCATCCATTCACCTAACCGTTCTTAATTCAATTGGTATACAATATACGATCAACCCCGAATTTGAATCGGCACGAGTACTTGCACAAAAACTGACACTCGATGGAGTACTTAATCTTTTCAGCATTAGCGATACGCTGAAAGTTATTGATATGCGGATCCCCAAATCGTTCGTTCAGCAAAAATTTTTACCTGGAATTTTCAAAAAAGAGACACATCTCAAAATAGTTGCGCTGAAAAGGGATCAGAAAATACTCTATTCATCGTCACAACCCAAAGAAGATAACGAAATTGCGGATATTGATTTTCTTGAGAACGATGTACTGGTCTTGATTGGTGAAATTCACGATATCCGAAAATTCATCAAGAATGGATAATTGAAAAGAAAAACCCGCCTTCACTATGTAAGCAAAGGCGGGCAATCAGCGGAGAGCGAGGGATTCGAACCCCCGGTACCCCGAAAGGTACAACAGATTTCGAGTCTGCCACAATCGACCACTCTGCCAGCTCTCCAATCAGGCTGCAAATATATAAGTTTTCCTAAAAGTTACATTATTTCTTTTGCTTCTTTTTGAAGATACTTCAACGCATTTGAAATTGCATCATCGCTAATGGTCGCATATTCCCCCAGTAAGTCGGTTGCGAATTCAACATATAAACCATCGGGATTATTTTCTTCAGCAGTCGAAGTAACTAGTTGTATCAAACTTTGACGGGCTGAAACAACCATGTACCAGGCTTCGGGTGAAACGTAAATCTGTTGTGACAGGTTATGTTCAAACTCCTCCCTGATATTTTCGAGCAATATTTTCTCCAAGTCAAGCGTAGTCATTCCCTGCCGGCTAACTCTCATAATCAACGATTCGGGTTTAATCCTTTCGAGAAATAAAGCAAGGCGCTCATAAGCCTGTAAGCGAAGAGGTAGTGTTTCCTTTGAAAATCTAACAAGTAACTCTTGTTTACGCTGCTTTTCAAACTGATCAAAAAAGGCCTTGAGCATATAATATATGAACACGAAAATGATCAGCAGCGGGAAAAGGAGCGCGATTGATTGTTCTATGATTTTTTGCCAATCCATATCTTTTTAACTTTTATTTATCAAGTCAGTTAAAATAATGTCAATAATGAACTCAAAAATCGAGCAATTCAAGAGAATCTCATTCAATTATCTTTAAATTGCATCGTTTTACAATAATACACAAATTTTGTGATTTTAGGTATCGGGGAGTTGATTCCTCTTTTTTGTGACTATATGAATAATAAAGGAACCCTAAAAAAAGTAACTTAATGAATCCACAGGCAGAAGAATTAAACAAGCTTATTCAAGTGAAGAATCCGGCAATCTACGAGATGTTGTCAGAACGTGGTAAAAACATCTACTTCCCGAAGTTGGGTATCCTGGCACAATCGGCCGATGCCAATGGGACTAAAATCAATGCTACAATTGGTGCAGCTATTGAAGATGACCATTCGCCAATGCGCCTTGAAGCCATTGCTTCCAAAATTGGTATTGCCCCGAGCTTAGCATTTCCTTATGCGCCAAGTTTTGGTCGTCCTGATATTCGCTCGAAGTGGAAATCAATGATCTTCGAAAAGAACCCGTCGCTTTCAGGGGTTGAAATTAGCTCGCCAATAGTGACCAATGCACTTACCCACGGGGTGAGCATGGTTGGCTACCTTTTCCTCGACGAGGGGGATGAGATTATTTCACCAAATCTGTTTTGGGATAACTACGATCTGATCCTTACCAACTCCTACGGAGCCGATATTGTAACCTTCAACACCTTTAAAGAAAATGGTTTCGATCTTGATGCTTTCAAGGCAAAATTGAATGAAGGCCCTATTGGCAAAAAGGCGGTAATTTTAAATTTTCCTAACAATCCATCGGGATATTCCCCAACAGTTGCCGAAAACAAGGCCATTGCTGAAATTATTACCGAAGCTGCCGAAAAAGGAAACAAAATTGTCGTTTTTTGTGATGATGCCTATTTTGGATTGGTATATGAAGAGGGTGTTGAACGCGAAAGCATCTTCGTAAAATTGAGCACAGCCCACGAAAATATCCTTGCAGTTAAACTCGACGGTCCTACCAAAGAAGATTATGTGTGGGGATTCCGGGTTGGGTTTATCACTTATGGAGTTAAAGGGGGCGATGCCGAATTGTATAATGCACTTGAGATGAAAACTGCAGGTGCAGTACGTGGTAATATTTCAAATGCGTCAAACTTATCACAATCATTGTTGCTTCAGGCATATAACAGCCCGGAATACCATCAGCAGAAAGAGGAGAAATTCAATACGATGAAAGAGCGTTATGAGGCTGTAAAAGAGGTGTTGAAAGATGAAAAGTATGCCAAATATTTTACACCACTGCCTTATAATTCAGGCTATTTCATGTGCGTTAAGCCGGTTGAGGGTATCGATGGAGAAGAACTTCGTCATTTGTTGTTGTCAAAATACAGCATTGGAATCATTAACCTGAACAACCTCATCAGAGTAGCTTATGCCGCTGTTGCTGCCAAGGATGTAGAAGCGCTATTCGAAGGGATTTACGAAGCTTGCAAGGAGATTAAAGGGTAAAACCAGAAAAAAAATAGGAATGTTGGAAAAATGGAATATTGAAAACCCATCTTTCCAACATTCCATTATTCCATTCACTAGTAAAGTCATTCAAATATTACTGAAGTTTTTATTGCCGAATACTATCTAAAACAGTGGTGGTTGGACGGTTCAGTTCAAATTTGATTTTTGAAAGCCGGGTTGAATTGAAAAATAAGACAATTGAAAGTATAAAAATTGCTACAATTAGCGGTGCAAATTGTTTTTTCCTGATGAAGCGGATTAAAAGACTGATCACTGAAAGAAAACCAATTGCTGAAAAGAAAAGCAACATATTCGTTACAAGTTTCAAATGTTCAAAACTCATTCCTTCAGTATTGGGTGAAGGTACATAACCTAATAACATTACTAAAAGCGCTAAAATCCCGATGACTGTCATGATTATTTCACCAATCATGCTATAAAGTGGTTTTTTGTTAATCCAGCTAAAAATAAAAAAACCTAAAGCGGCAAAAAGAAAATATTGTGGTACTGACCGGAGTAATACCTCCATCGTGTCTACTGAAATCATAGCAATATTATTTTAAATTTGGTCAAAAGTAATACAAATTCATGATGCTTTCCATTTTAACATTCAGCAAATTTGGACTAATTTGACAACTCAAAATTAAAAAAAATCATTATGTCTAAATGGCTGATTTATTCAAGTTTGGCGTTGATAATCTTTTCATCGTGCAACCTCCGCAAAACATATACCGTAGCATTTTATAACGTTGAAAATTTATTTGATACGATTTATACTGGAACGAAATTCGATGGTGAGTTTACTCCCGATAGTTCAAAAAACTGGAATACCGCAAAATATCAGAAGAAAATATCTGATTTAGCCCATGTAATTTCTTCGATCAACAATAAAAAAATGCCAGTATTAATGGGGGTTTGCGAGGTTGAAAACGATCGTGTATTGAAAGACCTTGCTTCGGATCAGAAGCTAAAAAATGCCAATTACCAAATTATTTGGGAAGATGGCCCCGACTTGCGCGGGATTGATTGCGCCTTGTTGTATAACCCTGACAAATTCAAGCTCGAAAGTTATGAGATGTTACCCGTAAAAAATCCGGACGATACTCTCTTTACAACTCGCGATATCATTTATGCGAAAGGATTTGTAGGTAAGGAACTTTTCCACGTGTTTGTAAACCATTGGCCATCGAGGCGGGGAGGAGAGGAGGTTTCGGTAGAAAAAAGAAACCTCGCAGCCTCTGTTCTTAGAAAACATATCGATGAAATTTTCAAGACCGATTCGCTTGCGAACATTATCATCATGGGTGATTTAAATGACGAACCTTCTAATCCAAGTATAACAGAAACATTGAAAGCGTTACCAAACAATCGGTTGCCTCACTCGACCGATCTGGTTAACCTGATGTACGATGAAAGCGAAAGGGATGAAGGATCATATAGCTTCAAAAATAAATGGGATATGATTGACAACCTGATTGTTTCGGGTAATTTAATTATCAAAAAACATGGAATTAAAACAACCCTCGAAAACGGGTTTATTTTTCACCAACCCTTCATGGAATATGTAAACGACAAAGGGCAGATGTCTCCTAACCGTACGTATGGGAAAAGCTATTTTGGTGGAATCAGCGACCATTTTCCGGTCTATTTGATTTTGCGGTAAAAACGCAATGCCTCGCGTCTCTAATTTGGAATTTGTTTTTTGTTATTTGGATTTTTGCTCCGGTTTATTTCCAAATCTTTTGTTGGTTCAGTGCATTTTGGTATCGTGCCGCTTTTCGGTTATGTTCAGACAGTGATCTTGAAAAATCGTTGTATCCTGAAAAATCATCTTTTGCACAGAAGTAAAGAAAATCATGTTGTTTGGCGTTGAGAACCGCATCAATCGACTGAATTTCAGGAAAATTAATTGGGCCTGGAGGTAATCCGTTGTTTCTGTATGTATTGTACCGCGATTCAATCTCAGTCATTTTAGTGGTGATTCGCCTCAGGGTGAAATCTCCAACAGCATATTTCACAGTAGGACAGGCCTGTAATAACATTCCCCGCTTAAGACGGTTCAGGTAGACACCGGCAATCACAGGTTTTTCTGCATTCTTATTGGTCTCTTCCTGAATAATTGAGGCCAAAATTGAAACATCAATCTTGCTCATTCCCAATGAATCTGCTTTTCTGGTTCGCTCACTGTTCCAAAATTTCTCATATTCTTTTTGCATCCTCTCAACAAACTGAGAAGCTGTGGCTGTCCAATATATTTGATAGGTATTCGGAATAAACATGGACGGGAATGTGGCCTCACTAAATTGAAATCTGGGAAAATTCTCTTCTTTTAAAAACTCGTTTAATAAAGATATGGAATCAATTTCCAGATAGGAGGCAATCTTGCCGGCAAGCTCCGGAAAAGTTCGTATCGTGTTAAATGTTACATTTACTGCATCTTGCTGGCCATTTCTGAGTTTATTTACTAACACATTGGTATTCATTCCTTTTTTAAATTCATACCTGCCAGACTTGATGTTTTTGGGGTAATCTTTCCTTTTCGAGACCCAACGGAACGCCTTTGGGTTTTTGAGTACCTTCTGATCTGACAACATATTTTCCACATCATTGAATGAAGTGCCTGTAGAAATCAGGATGACAGTATCTTGAACCACATTGGGTTTGAAAATGTAAACATAAATAGTATAAGTCCTGTATCCCGCAAAAAGAATTAAAACGAAAAATACGATCCAGGGGATTTTTCCCATTTTGGGGAATATCATAGCACGTGATTTGCTTTCAATTGCCATATTTTTTTTTCTGCAAAAATAAACTTTTAGCAACAACATTTAAACGTAATAGCAGGTGCCGGGGAAAATGAATTAACAATCATATATTTCTAATCCAGAAAAGAGCAAATCAATTTCCTAAAAATGCAACTGCTTTGTAGCGTTTTGTATTTTTAATACATTTAATAAGTAAAAGTTTATAAGCTATTATGACCGGATTATTAATCCATAGAATTAGACAAAAAGAAAAGAAGGCTCAGGAAGAATTCTATAAAAAATATTCAGGACAAATGTTTCGATTAGTTTATCGGTATGTAGGAAATGAAACAGATGCTGGAAGCATTTTAAATATTGGGTTCTATAAGATATTCAGCAATATCGATAAACTAAATTATTTGAGCGAAATAAGCTTTCTCGCGTGGATGAAAAAAATAATGATAAACGAATCACTTATGTTTTTGCGACAACATTGTTCATACATTGAAATAGATGCCAGTGCTGAGCAATTGCCTGTTGATGAATATTATAACCCTGATTGTCGATTGATTGTAGAGGATTACTATAACTTCATCAAACAATTGCCATGCGATTTAAGAAGAGTCTTTAATTTATATGCTATTGATGGATTCTCGCATAAAGAAATTGCTGAAGAATTGAATATTACTGAATCCAGCTCACGTGTTTACTTAACACGAGCCAGGGTGCTTTTGAGAAAAAATTTAAACGGAATAAAATAGGGTTATGAAAAATGATAATATAGATATGCTATTCAGGGAAAAGCTGGATCAAATCACCGGATTGCCTGAAGATGTTGAATGGAACGAGGAAAAAGGCTGGATGCAATATCAGAAACAATTTCATTCAAAAGCTACACAGTTTAAAAAGATTACCATAAGTCTGTTATCTGTTGCTGCTATGTTTGCGATTGTCATTTTTGCACTGAATCTGCTAGTATTCTCAAAAAACAGAACGCTAATGGTAGAAAACCATACAAATGAGGTCAGGCAATTAACCATGTCAGATGGGAACACAGCATGGCTTAATAAAAACAGTTCTATCGAATATCCATCGAAATTGAACACAAAAACCTTCGAAATGGAAATTAGCGGTGAAGTGTTTGTTGAAATAAACAATTTGAAATCAGAACGATATATCCTTAAGGTAAATAATACTATCGTAATTGCTGAAAACAAATCATCATACAATATAAAAGCATACCCCACTAAAGAAAACATAGATATAGCCGTTACGACAGGGGCAATTAAGGTTTTTGAAGGTGGAAATACGAATGGGTTAGCTTTACTCTTAACACAAGGAAAATATTGTTCGGTTCACAAATCGCAGAAACTGATTTACGCTTCAACGAATATAAACGAAAATTATATGGCTTGGAAAACCGGAAGACTTGTATTTGAAAATCAACCTATTGCAACTGTAACCGATGTCCTGTCGGAATATTATAACACGCCAATTGAGCTGTTAGATAAGTCGATTGCCTATTGTATGTTTTCAGGCTCGTTCGAGAAATCAACGATAGATAAGATTTTAACCAAAATTGAAACAGATCTGGATTTAGAAATTATACAAACCAATACCAAAATTACAATTTCGGGAAGAGGATGTTTATAAACTTAATTCTAACCTAAATGAAAAATATAGTGAACACATTACTGGTTTTCATTGCTATGCAAACGATTACCAGTGCCCAGTGCGGGATTAATTCCAGTGAGATTCTGGAGAAAAAATGTAGCGGCATCTACTTGCAAGATCAGGAGGTTAGTAATGCAATAGATACGGAAATAAGACTTGTGCTGACGAAAAACAACAAATACGCTATTTACTTATTGAACCCCAGTAAAACGCTTCCTGAACTTCAAGTGCTGAACAGTAATACTTGTGAACTAAAAGAGTATCGACAAAAAATTAATAATGAGAAAAATTTTTCAGTTTCCACTTTTACTGTAAGCGAAACCAGTGAGTATAGTTTTGCACTCGATTTTAAAACTGACAAAAAAGCTTGTGTTCTTTTGGCAATTTACCTTCAGAACGACAACAATCTTATTCCTGGAATTTATAAAAGCTTTGAGGAATTTAAATATAACAATCCTTCATTCGATTTCGATAATCAAATGACGATTAAAGAACGTAACTACATGAAGGATAAAAAAATATACAATTTAGATATCGACCGCAAAAAACGAAGAACAATAGGTAAGGTCTTTGGATTTTGCGATGGCAAAGATGTTTTTATAAATTCTAATTATCCGAAACTTACAGCAAACCCTGAATTTGTTAAAATGGAATATTTACTTAAATATTACTTTTATGAACATGTTGAATACATGCCGATCATTGTAGGTGACGTGACAACAATTTCGGTTATACCGGTTCAAAAGATATTGGATTTAAACACGGGTAATGTTAAAGTTTTCAATAAAAAGACTTTACGTGACATTATAGCTGACGATCAAACGCTTTTGGAAGAATTCGATGCTGTTGCGGGAAAGAACAAAGTATTGAAAGAATATTTGATTAAGTACGTTGAGAAACATTATAAAAATTGAATCAATAATCTCTTTTTAAAGAAATAGGAAATTAATCCTGAGTAATATTTATTATTTTTACGATCTCGAAAAAAGATTAATGATCTGAAAAACAATTGAATATATACGAATTTCCGCATATTGTTATTACAGGGGATGGTGGCAAGTTTATTAAAAAAGGAAAGATGAAAAAAATAAATATTAGAAATTTATTGATAATCACATTTATGGTTACAATTATTGGATGTGACCAAATTTCAAAAATCATTGTTCGCGAAAAGCTTAATTATCACGAAAACATAAGTGTGATCGATCATTTTATTACTCTTAATAAAGTTGAAAATACAGGAGCATTTCTCGGCTTTGGCGATTCGCTACCTCGACTGTTTTTTGTGATTCTGATGATTATCTTACCGTTGATTTTCCTCGGGTATGCTCTTTTTTATATGCTGAAAAGTAAAAATCTCTCCCGAATGTCTACCTTCGGAATCAGTTTTATCATTGCAGGGGGAGTAGGAAACATTATTGACAGGATTATCTTTGGTTCAGTAACCGATTTTCTACATTTCAACTTCGTAATCTTTCAAACCGGTATCGTGAATTTGGCTGATATTTCTGTTACCACTGGTTTTTTTATAATCCTCTATGAACTATTAATTAACAAGGGAAAAATAGATTTTAAAATATTCGAAAAATAAAGCTCTGACATATTATGACTCACTAGTTGTCATTTTTTGCAGCAAAGTGTTGCCTTTTGGTAAATGGAAAGGTTCCTGAAAAAAAAGTTGTTTAATGAAATATTACGAATCTATTGTGAATTACATTCTTTACACCCTGCTTTTTTGATCCCTCACACGAAAACTTGTAAATTCGCCAGTCAAAACTGTTAACAGAAATTCATTCACTATGCAAAAGATAAAACTTACTGACGATATCTATTACCTGGGTGTAAATGATCGACGCACTGCGCTATTCGAAAACTTCTGGCCCTTACCAAACGGGGTAACCTATAATTCCTATTTGATTGTAGATGAGAAAGTATGCCTGATTGATACCGTTGACCGGAAATTCACCGACGAATATTTTGATAAACTTGAGGATCTATTGGGTGAAAGAACAGTCGATTATCTGGTAATCAACCATGTTGAACCAGACCATTCAGGTTCATTAAAGGCAATCTGCGAAAAATACCCCTCAATTGTCCTGATTGGAAATAAGAAAACCTTTCCGATGGTTGAGAATTTTTATGGCATCACCGCAAATACGAAGATCGTTGAAGATGGCGATTCACTTGAACTTGGAAAACACACACTGAATTTTTATACCATACCCATGGTTCATTGGCCGGAAAGCATGGTCACTTATGAAACAACCAATCAGATACTCTTTTCAAACGATGCATTTGGCAGTTTTGGGACCCTCGATGGCGGTGTGTTTGATGATGAAATCAACCTTTCCTTTTATGAAGGAGAAGTTTTACGTTATTTTTCAAATATTGTAGGGAAATATTGCCCGCACACACAACGTGCCCTTGCTAAACTAGAAAATATGACATTCAGACTAATAGCACCATCGCACGGAATTATTTGGCGTTCGAACATAGATTTTATTTTGCAGAAGTACCACAAATGGAGCAGTTACACTACCGAAAAGGGTGTTGTAATTGTATTCGGCTCAATGTACGGAAATACGGAGAAGATGGCCGATGCCATCGCAAGACAATTGGCCGTTAGGGGAATTAAGAACATTCGTATTTACGACGCTTCCAAAACGCATATATCATACATTATCAGCGATATTTTCAAGTATAAGGGTGTTATTATCGGAAGTTGTGCCTATAACAACGAAATGTTCCCTGCTGTAGAATCCGTTGTGAGAGAGATTGAACACAAGGGGATTAAAGATCATTTGCTGAGTATCTTTGGTTCGTATAGTTGGAACGGTGGGGGAGTGAAAAACCTCGAAAAATTTGCCGAAAACATCAAATGGGAAACCATCAACCCCTCGGTTGAAGAAAAAGGAACCCTGAAAAACGACAAATACCAGGAGGCATTAAATTTAGCCAATGCTATGGCAGATAAATTGAACGAGATTTTTGACTAAAAAAAAGAGGCCTTCGTAAAACGACAGCCTCAATTTTGAATGATTGGAAATTGCAAATTATACCTAATCAAACGGATGTTCTTTATCGTATTCGAAACTCTTATTGTATTGTTGCATCGCCTGTAAGCTCATACCCATACTCGAAAATCCACCATCGTGGAAAAGGTTCTGCATAGTTACCTTTTTGGTCAGGTCTGAAAACAGGGTGAGGCAATAGTTGGCACACTCTTCAGCAGTGGCATTGCCCAGCGGTGACATGCGATCTGAAAAATCAATCAGATTATCAATTCCTTTCACGCCTTTTCCTGCCGTTGTAATTGTTGGTGATTGCGATATAGTGTTGATCCTCACCTTTCTTTCAAGTCCATAAATGTACCCAAAACTGCGGGCAATTGATTCGAGCAATGATTTCGCATCGGCCATATCGTTATAGCCATAAAATGTGCGTTGCGCGGCAACATAACTTAGCGCCACAATTGATCCCCATTCATTCAATGCATCACTTTTCCTGATTGTTTGGATCACCTTATGAAAAGAAATAGATGAAATATCAAGGGTTTTATTTAAATAGCTATAATCTAAATCGCTATAATGCTTTCCTTTTCTAACATTTGGCGACATGCCAATTGAATGTAGTACAAAATCAAATTTGCCGTTGAAATGCTCCATCGACTTTTTTATCAGATTTTCAATATCTTCTATTTGCGTAGCGTCAGCAGCAATAACAATAGTGTTCAATTTTTCGGCCAGTTTATCGGTATCGCCCAATCGTAGTGCCATTGGGGTATTTGTTAAAACTATTTCTGCGCCTTCTTCAACGGCTCTTTCTGCTACCTTCCAGGCAATCGACATTTCATTGAGTGCTCCAAAAATAATTCCTTTCTTTCCTTCGAGTAATCTTTTTACCATTAATCAATTCTTAGGTTAATAATTACCGGATAAAATATTCTTCATTGATGATTTGAGATACAAAAAGAAGAAAAACCGGATGAAATAGAACCCGAAAATAGGTTCAAGGTTCGAAGTGAGGTTCTTTTTTGATAAAAAATTACAACATTTTTTTGAATGATATTGAGGATTATTTTGCAAAAAGTTAAAAATAAAGATCATAGATCAACTCAGTGAAAAGAGATGTAATGACAGATTGTTTAACCTGAAAATCCATAAGTTCGAAAACAAGAGGAAAATTAAATGGAAAAAGTCATTCGTAAATAGAATAAAACGATCGTCATTTTTTACTTTTTCCTATTGACTAATGACTTTTTTCTACTGACTAATTTCATTAATCGCCTTGCGCAAGATTTCCAATTTACGGATTAAGTTTTCGAGCAGATCGAGTTTCAACATGTTTGCTCCGTCTGATTTTGCAATGGATGGATTTTGATGAGTTTCAAGAAAAATTCCATCGGCACCAACAGCAATTGCGGCCCTGGCAATGGTTTCAATTAGTTCGGGCCGTCCACCCGTAACACCTGATGATTGATTGGGTTGTTGCAACGAGTGAGTAATATCTACAATAACAGGACAACCATTCAGCTGCATCTCTGGTATTCCCCTATAATCAATTACCAAATCGGTATACCCAAAAGTAGTACCCCGTTCAGTAATCATAACCCTTGGATTCCCCGCATCACGAACTTTTTCAACGGCAAATTTCATTGACTCAGGAGCCAGAAACTGTCCTTTTTTAACATTGACCACTTTGCCTGTTTGGGCAGCCGCGATCAATAAATCAGTCTGACGGCATAAGAATGCAGGGATTTGCAATACATCAACAAATTGGGCAGCCATCACCGCTTCACCTGCCGAGTGAATATCAGTAACGGTTGGAATTTTTAGCGAAGAACCAATCTTTTGTAATATCTTCAACGCCTTCTCGTCGCCAATACCTGTAAATGAATCCATTTTTGATCGGTTGGCTTTTTTATATGAACCCTTGAAAATAAATGGAATATGATATTTTTCGGTTATCGAAAGAATGGCTTCAGCTATTTCAAAGGCCATTTTTTCACCTTCAATAACACAGGGGCCGGCAATTAACAGGAATTGCCCCCCATCAGTATTTTTTAGTCGATCAATTTCTGGTAACATATCTGTTTTTTATTCAAATGTAATTGATCAACGCAATTGTAACAAGATTATTTTGTGTAAATCTCGCGCCCAAAAGGATTCAGCGCCAGTGAAGCCAGTTTGAAATGCTGAATGCCAAAGGGAATGCCAATAATGGTAAGCATTAACAGAAGTCCCAAAATAATGTGTGTGAGAAAAATCCAGAATCCTCCAATGATTAGCCAGAACAGGTTAAGAACCGCAAAGCCACAACCCGACGAAACTGAGGTTGTACGAGTATCACGGCTAAAGGGCCATAAAGCCAGATCAGCCAGTTTTAATGTTTGCATCCCGAAGGGAATCCCTACAATGGTAATCATCATCAGTATGCTTGCAATAAAATATTCGACTGCGATAATAAAACCGCCACAAAAAAACCAGAGTATGTTTCCTAAAGCGCTCATTTTGTTTTTTGATACAATAATAAATTGTCTCAATGAATTTTTTTCTTAAAAGTCGGCAGATTGAATAATTGAGAAGGTAAGCTACTGTTCAAAACGGTTTCCCCACCATTTTTTGAGCCGCTCCCTGATCGAATTTTCCTGAGGATTATCTCCAACATGCCAAATGCGTTCCTTCTTTAATTTTGCAGGTAAATACTGCTGATTCACAAAATTACCCTCAAAAGAATGGGCGTATTTGTAACCTTTACCATAACCCAAATCTTTCATTAACTTGGTTGGCGCATTTCGCAAATGTAAGGGAACCGGCAAATCGCCAGTGTTTTTAACCAGAGACAGGGCATCATCAATAGCGCAATATGCTGAATTGCTTTTGGGTGAAGTGGCAAGATAAATGGTTACTTCAGAAAGGATTATCCGACCTTCGGGCCAACCAATTTTGTTAATGGCATCGAATCCAGCATTCGCTAGAAGAAGAGCATTAGGATTTGCTAACCCGACATCTTCAGAAGCAGATATGACCAGTCTGCGGGCAATAAATTTGGGATCTTCGCCACCTTCGACCATACGTGCCAACCAGTAAACCGCCGCATCAGGATCGCTTCCACGAATGCTCTTGATGAAGGCTGAAATAATATCGTAATGCATTTCCCCGTCCTTATCATACGCCGAAGGGTTTTCCTGCAAACAATTTGTAACCGATTCATTGGTAATAACCACTTTATCCGATATTTCAGAAGCAGAAACCAGTTCAATAATATTCAATAGTTTACGTGCATCGCCACCCGAGAATCGGAAAAGCGATTCATTTTCAATAATTTCAAATTCCTTTTTCTTAAGCTCAGAATCGTTGTGAATAGCTATGTTGAGCAGCTTATTCAAATCATCTTTATCGAGAGATTTCAACACATATACCTGACAGCGCGAAAGGAGAGGGGTAATAACCTCGAAAGAAGGGTTTTCGGTAGTTGCCCCAATCAATGTCACAATTCCTTGTTCAACAGCGCCCAAAAGTGAATCCTGCTGCGATTTGCTGAACCGGTGAATCTCATCAATAAAAAGGATGGGGTTTGGACGGTTAAAAAATTGTTGTTTTTGTGCTTTATCAATGGCTTCCCGTACATCTTTTACACCTGAACTAACGGCGCTTAACGTGTAAAATGGTCTGTCGAGGGTATTTGCAATAATTTTGGCAAGAGTTGTTTTTCCAACTC